>Ga0055584_100004322_pt1 | contig 13972 bp, 13 predicted proteins | sample OSDHelmetaG_FD_58716 | JGI IMG/M metagenome (GOLD analysis project Ga0055584, IMG submission 58716) | Pelagic marine sediment microbial communities from the LTER site Helgoland, North Sea, for post-phytoplankton bloom and carbon turnover... | ecosystem: Environmental > Aquatic > Marine >... | reverse complement strand
TTTTTTTGCACTAAATTGATGCATCAATGCATCAATTTAGTGCAATGATCCATATTTTGTTTCCAGATAGATGCCTGTAGTATTCTTATTGTTGGCATATATCTTGCTTATATTGTCTCTTCGATACAGATAAACAACAGTGATTTATCATGATGGTTGTTTTACCCCTTTTATCCTCTTTCTTTTGTATGTGAGAAAATAATATGTCTAAAATAAACACGGGATCTTTTAATGAAGATCATGAATTACAGGCTGTTCCCGAGGCACATCGTCGCAGTATTCTAACGATGTTTGCCCTAATGCTCGGATTTACCTTCTTTTCTGCCAGTATGTGGACTGGGCAAAAACTAGAAGCAGGACTGAATTTAGATAATTTTATTTACGCCGTTCTCATCGGTGGCGCTATCTTAGGTGTATATACCTCCACACTCGCTTATATAGGTGCTAAAACCGGTCTTACCATGGATCTATTATCGCAACACACCTTTGGTAAAAAAGGCAGCTTTCTTCCTTCATTATTGATAAGTTTTACGCAGATTGGTTGGTTTGGTGTTGGGGTAGCTATGTTTGCTTTACCCGTTGCCCACCTTATTTCCCCCGATACCTCATGGTTACCCATGTTTTTAGTTATCTTAGCGGGTGCCCTTATGACCACCTCTGCATTTATTGGAATTAAAGCCCTAACCCTAATTAGTTATATCTCAGTTCCTTTAATCGCCATTTTAGGGATCATGAGTATGTACCTAGCCGTGAGTGGCTCTGATAGCTCCATTTCTGCTAAATTCGCTGAAAATAACGATATGTCTTTGTTCACTGGTGTCGGCCTTGTTGTAGGATCTTTTATTAGTGGTGGTACCGCAACCCCTAACTTTACCCGATTTGCCAAAAATCCAACCCACGCTGTATTAACAACCGTTGTTGCTTTCTTCTTAGGTAATGGCTTAATGTTTGCCTTTGGTGCCATCAGTGGTGCTTTTTCTAACGGCAGCGATATTTTTGATGTAATGATTGGTTTAAACCTCGGTTTCTTTGCTATTTTAGTTTTGGGATTGAATATTTGGACCACTAATGATAATGCTCTTTATACCGTAGGATTAGGCTTAAGTAATATCACCAAACAACCTAAAAGACCGATGGTATTAATTGCTGGGATCGTCGGAACTTTATCCGCAATATGGCTATATAATAATTTTGTGGGATGGTTAAGCGTATTAAATGCCACACTTCCACCTATTGGTGCGATTTTAATTGTCGGTTATTTTATGCATAGAAAAGAATATCAAATTGAAAATGAAGTCAGCACAGAAGTGAATGTATTTGCCATTGCCGGTGTCATTTTAGGTGCGTTAATTGCCAATAATCTTTCTTGGGGCATTAGCTCAATAAATGGTATGGTTATCGCCGCTGTTTGTTATATTATCGGTGAAAAATTCTTTAAAAGTAAAAAATAATAAGTTAAGTATTTTTTAGTTTTGTACTAAGAGAATATTAAACAAGTCCGTTTATAGCGGGCTTTTTTATTCTCTTTTTTATTTTTAAAATTTTTGAATAGTGTTTTAATTGAATTTATTCTTCAATTGAATATAGAAATGGAGACTTCATGTAAAATTTATCCTTATTAAATAAAACTGTATATTTATACGGTTTACCAAAAATGCCATCTCTTTTTCGTAAATATGGAATAGTTCTACCTTTATACAAGGTAATTAGACTTCGTAACCTGCGGTACTACCAAGGTAAATACTACGATTCAATGAAATATGGTGTATTTCGTTCTGAGTGGGAAATTTACAACTAACAAGACTATGGCTTTAAAAACCAGATTAGATTGTATGGCTGACATCATTGCCATGTATAATTTTAAATTAATTTCCTGTTTCTATTTATCTTTGGAGCTCTAATTGCTTAAATCAATTAATCACGTTGCCATCATTTGTTCTGATTACAAAAAATCTAAGTATTTTTATACGTCGATTTTAGGGCTGAGCATTATTGCTGAAAATTATCGGGAAGAGCGCAAGTCGTATAAACTTGATTTGAAACTGCCAGACGGTGGGGAGATTGAATTATTTTCATTTCCAAACGCCCCAGACAGACCGACACATCCAGAGGCTTTAGGCTTAAGGCATTTAGCATTTAATGTTGAGTCGGTTGAAGATACCGTCCAGTATTTGGTTTCAAAAGGCATTGTTGTTGAGAACATAAGAATTGATGAGTATACAAATAGAAAATTTACATTTTTTCATGATCCTGATGGACTTCCACTAGAATTATATGAAGAATCAGATGGATAACAAGTCACTACAAAATGTAGGTATGTCATTTTTTACCAAGTATCGCTATCTATTTTTACCTATTAGGAACATAATTTAAGGGTTACCCGATAGTTTCACATTATTGTGTAACGCTTTTATAGAGTTAATATTTATTAAAAAAAGGAATGTATTATGAGTAAAGGAAAAGATAGTAAAAAAAATAGTAAAAAACAGCCACTTATGACAGCAAAAGAAAAGAAAGCGGCAAAAAGAGAAAAGAAATCAAAAGTTGAATCTATTGCTCAATAAAGATTAAATACAAGGGCATACACTGCTTTGACGGTCAACTATAGATGTATATTGACTGAAATTTTCATCTCATACCATTACGTTTTATTAGTATTTTTAAAGTTTGGCCGCCTCATTCTCAAAGTCTATCAGGTATGCCTTTAAACAAACTAAGCCATTCTTCGCTATTAGGGCCAACTACGCATTGATTGTTAACGCGCATGGCTAAGCGTTTTATACATAAATCTGAAATGTCTGAAAAATCTTTTTCGGGCAGTGCTTTGACTGATTTAACCAAGGCTTTCCAATGTGGTTTATTGTGTTCGGCTAGAGTGTAGTACACCCATTTCCCCGATTTTTCCTGTGTTAATAACCCCGCTTTATAAAGCATTTTTAAGTTACGTGACGCGTTATATTGCGTTTCTTGGGTAACGTCCATGGCTTCGGCAACGGTAATACGTTGATCTACGTGAGTAAGTAACCAAAATAGTCGTAGGCGATGTGGTTCTGCGAGCGCTTTAAGCGCATCTATATATTTTTCATTATTCATCATCATTATGTGCTTACTTTTTATTAAAACTAAATATCATTATAACGATTCCTAATAAGAAAACGAGGCTAGAATGCGTTGCATGAAAGGCCAGTGTCGATTTGTCTGCGCCTGTAAATAAGGCAAACCAGAAGAAAGGACAAAAAATACCCAATAAGGCGATGTTTCTTCCCATCTTTTCTTGGTCTGATAATTTTTCACCTTTGATAAGTGCCATGACAATAAGGTAAATATAGTGATAAGCACAAATCTTAGATAATTGTCCAAGTGTTTTTTTTAGGTGTTGAGTTCGTGTGAATTGCTGCATTTATTGCCTCTTATTATTGATAATAAACAATTAAATTACATATTGAAAAAGTAGACCGCCGATCATTGCAGTGTTTAAAATAATTAAAACAAAGGCAATAACGGCTTTGGGTTTTAATACGGAAGAGACCAGTGCGATTTCAGGCAAACTTGCACCTGTTCCACCAATAACAAGTGCCATGGCTGGTCCAATACCCATTCCTTTAATAATTAAAACTTTGAGTAAAGGGATGGCCATTTCAATGCGTAAGTATAATGGTACCCCAATGATAGATGCGATTAATATTGAGAAGATATTATCTCCACCTGCATATTTTTCAACAATATCAGCGGATAAATAAGCAGCGGATATGCCACTGATGACAGCACCTAGTAAAACGTAAGGAATGATTTTTTTAAAAAGGGTAAGGGCAAAGCGAAGTGCATTTTGTATTTTACTGTTTTCTTTTACTATAGAATGGCAACTATTTTTAACTGCACTACAACTGGTTTTAACCGCACCACAACTTGGGAGTGTTTTTGTTTCTGAGCCACAGGTATTTGGGGTGGATGGCGCACCACAGGTATTTTTTTTTGGCGCTGCGGAGCAACTTGGTGCTTTGTTACCCTCGATTTCGTCTCCTCTTTTTATCTCATTTTTCCATGGGGTTTTAGTGATAAACCAGCCACTGATAATGGCTGAGACTAATGTGATTACTAAATAACTTGCGGTGATTTTTAATCCAAAGGTGGCATAAACCATGGCTAATACAATAAAGTTACACAGTGGTGCCGAGATTAAAAAACTCAGTACAGTTCCAAGAGAGATACCCATCGTGGCCATTCCCATTGAAACGGGAACCACAGAAGCGCTACAAAAAGGGGTTAACATACCAAATAATGCACCCAGTAAAGGGCCCCATTTTCCATGTTTACTGAGTTTCCGTTGTAATTTATCCTGTGGAATATATTCGCGCATAAATCCTGTTAATACAGAAACAACGGCGATAACAATAACTAGCGCACCTCCAACATGAATAAATTCGCCTAATGCAATGATTAATTTACTAGTATCCATTTTTTACCTTATTTTATGTAGTGAGAATTTCGCTAATATATGATCATATGCGCTATTATGCAAGTATTTTTAACTAATAGGTATCACATAAAATTTAACTCAGGAATGATGCATATTGATGGTAGTAATATAGGAATATTCCCTCACCTTAATCCTTTGATTTTTTTTCGTATTCCTATAAGCTAACCCTCAGTAGCAAAATTCAGATTTAAGATTTTATCAATGATTCGCGTGGGGTGCTTGGCGTTCTTTATCGCATTAAAAATCACCAATCAAAGCGTAATTCATATAACAAGGAGAAATTTATGTTTATCCAAGGTGCATTAATAGAAAACAGCACTGTTCCACAAAATATTCAAATAGAAAATGGGAAAATAAAGGCGATTGGTGCTGATCTAAAGCCTGCTGCGGGCGAGGAAATTATTGATGCGCAAGGTTGTTTGGTGTTGCCTCCTTTTGTGGAATCTCATGTGCATTTAGATACGACTATGACAGCGGGCGATCCTGATTGGAATAAAAGTGGCACTTTGTTTGAAGGGATTCAACTTTGGTCGGAACGCAAACAAAAATTAACGGTGCAAGATGTTAAAGCGCGTGCGACCAAAGCGATACATCTGCAAATTAGCAATGGGATTCAATATATTCGAACGCATGTGGATGTGACCGATCCTAATTTAGTGGCTTTAAAAGCTTTGGTTGAGTTAAAAGAAGAATTAAAAGATATTGTTGATATTCAGGTGGTGGCTTTTCCTCAAGAGGGTATTTTAAGTTTTCCTCATGGTAAAGAATTATTGGAAAAAGCCATGCAATTGGGTGCTGATTGCGTAGGGGCGATCCCTCATTTTGAATTTACACGGGAATACAGTGTGGAATCGTTGAATTTTGCTTTAGAACTGGCGAAAAAATACGATAAATTAGTTGATGTACATTGTGATGAAATTGATGATCCCCAATCTCATGGTTTAGAAACTTTAGCGACAAGAGCCTTAGAGTTAGGTCTTTATGATAAGGTTACGGCCAGCCATACCACAGCCATGCATTCCTATAACAATGCTTATATGATGCGTCTAATGCGGTTATTAAAAATGAGTAAAATCAATTTTGTGGCAAATCCTTTGGTAAATACGCATTTACAAGGACGCATGGATAATTATCCTAAAAGACGTGGGATCACGCGAGTGCCTGAATTATTAGCTGCGGGTTGTAATGTGAGTTTTGGCCATGATGATATTTATGATCCTTGGTATCCACTCGGTACGGGGAATATGCGTGATGTGGTCTTTATGGGATTACATGTGTGCCAGATGATGGGCTATCAGGAAATCATGGATTCTTATCAACTTATTACCTATAACGGAGCTAAAACCTTGCATTTACAAGGCTATGGTATTCAAGTGGGGAATGATGCTAACTTTTTGATCTTTTCTGCTAAAAACTTTTACGAAGCCTTAAATACGAAAGCGGCTATTTTATTTAATATACGTAAAGGTAAAACTATTTATAAACAAACGCCGGCTGTGAGTGAGTTTTTTCTGTGATCAGTTTATTACGCGCGTGTTATAATTAAAATTATTAATAGAAGAAAGGGTAGTGGAGTTTTAACGTGGATATACAACAATTTTTAGATAATCATCAGCTGAATGCCGATGCTATTGATACCAATGCAATTTTAGATAAATTTATTAGTGAAATGAAAAATGGATTAGCTGATCAGGATTCTTCTTTGGCAATGATCCCTTCTTATATTACGGGTGAAGGTCAAGTACCGGCGCATAAACCGGTGATTGTGTTAGATGCTGGTGGCACTAATCTTCGCGTCTGTACTGTTTCCTTTGATGAGAAGGGGCAGGAAAAAATTGAGCATTTCACTAAGCATCCTATGCCTGGTATTGATAAAGAAATTTCTAAAGAAACTTTTTACAATACTATTTGTGATTATTTAGAACCTGTTATTGATAAATCTGATTCTATTGGTTTTTGTTTTTCTTATGCGACACAAATTTCACCACAAAAAGACGGTAAATTGTTAAGTTGGTCTAAGGAAGTGAAAGTTCCACAAGCGGTGGGAAATTATATTGGTGCGGAATTATTAGCGGCGTTAGAAAAACGAGGATATCAGAATAAAAATATTATTTTGTTAAATGATACTGTGGCTTGTTTGCTTGCAGGTAAAGCGCTGGGTGAGCAGCGTCAATGTGGTGGTTATATTGGGTTTATTTTAGGCACTGGAACTAATACAGCCTATGTAGAAGCGAATCAAAATGTGAGTTGTGTAGAGGCCAATCAAGGTAGCCAAATTATTAATGTGGAATCAGGTAATTTTGATGGTTTTGCGCAAAATGATATGGATAAACATTATGATGAGTCCACGGATAACCCCGGCCAACATATATTTGAAAAAATGATATCTGGACGTTATTTAGGAGATATTACTTTAGCGGCTTTACATCAGGCGGTAAAAGAAAGAATCTTTAATGTGAAGACATTAGAATTTATCCTACAGATTAAAAAGTTGGAAACGGCGCAATTAAGTGTTTTTTTGGAAAATCCTTATGCGCAAGATGCTGTATTTAATGCACAAAGTATTGATGCGGGCGATCTAGAAAAAATTTACTATCTTGTGTTAGCTATAGTGACGCGTGCGGCAAAATTAACGGCGATAAATATTGCAACCGCAATTATTAAATCGGGTAAAGGACATAACCCATTGCATCCTGTGTGCATTAATGTCGATGGTTCTACTTACCATAAACTTTATGGTTTCCGTGCTAAAAGTGAAGCTTATTTGGCTGATATTCTACAAGCACGTCATTTGTATTGTGAGATTATTGAAGTGGATAATGCGCCTATTATCGGTTCTGCCATTGCTGGCTTGGTAGGTTAGAAAACGGTTGGGAAAATACCCGTGATGCTTTTTATGATGTCAGAACGGGGTTTTTTATTATTTCATATTTTAAGCGTTAGTATGCAAGTGTATTTAGCGCAGGACTGATTCTTATGCAATTAAAAAAACAACTTTTTTTACTCACTTTTGTCACCCCTTTTCTTGTTAGCTGTAGCAATGAGATGACCGCTGAAAAAGAGGTCATGCCTATAGCAAAACTGACTTATATTGGGGAAACGATTATTAGTAATCAAGCGATGTTTGCACATACACCCATTGGAGGATTGTCGGGTATTGATTATGATCCCACAACCAATAAATGGCTAGTTATTAGTGATGATCGTGTTAACCATGGACCAGCGCGCGCTTATATTGGTTCTTTAGCGCTTAGTGAAAATAAAGTTGGTTCTTTTAAATTTGATCAGTTAATTACTTTAAAACAACCCGATGGCACTCCTTATCCATCAGAAAATCAATATAAGAAAAATTTTACGGGGATTGTTCCTGATTTTGAATCTGTTCGTTTTACTCCTGGTGGAAACGGCATTCGTTATACCAGTGAAGGTGATCGCGATCTTCAATTTAACCCTTTTATTCGAACGGCTAACCTTGAGGGCGATTATCAGGGGATGTTGACTGTTCCTTCTGCATATCAATATACGGCAGCGGATAAAAATAGTGGGTTTTATAACAACCTTGCTTTTGAAGGCAGTAGTTTTACCCCCGACGGTCAATATTACTTTGTATCTATGGAAGCACCATTAAAGCAAGATGGGTTGGTTCCTTCCATCACTAAGGGAGGCGATGTTCGCGTATTAAAATTTGATAAGCAGGGGCATGTTATCACTCAATATGTGTACAGTGTGGATGCACTTCCTGCTGCACCTGGTATGGGAAAACATGCCGATAATGGGGTATCTGAAATGTTAGCTATTGATAATGAGCATTTGCTTATGTTGGAGCGTGCTGGCATCCAAGATGCGCAGGGGCATTATCATAATTATATTCGCATCTATCAAACTGATTTGTCTCATGCCACTAATGTTAATGGACAAAATAAATTGGTTGCAGGGACTTATCAGCCTATGCATAAAAAATTGCTACTGTCTTTGAATGATTTAAACTTGCCATTACTTGATAATGTAGAAGGTATTAGTTTTGGACCTAGGTTGGCGAATGGTCAGCGTACTTTAGTTGTGATTTCAGATAATAATTTTAACAAACATGAAATTACGCAAATCATTGCTTTTAGTGTGAAATTTAACCAATAAGATTGGTAATTTTTAGTGGGTCGCTTTTAATAATAGCCCAGTAAGGGTATCGAGAGATCAATCTTGATTTTAGAATAGAGATCACTTAAAGTGCACCCCTTCTATATCATTCATAAGAAAGAGCAATGACGACAGAGAAAAGAGAGACTTTTAGTTCCCGAATGGGATTTATTCTAGCAGCGGCAGGTGCAGCTGTAGGTTTAGGTAATATTTGGGGATTTCCTACTCAAGCGGCAGAAAATGGGGGAGGGGCCTTTCTTTTAGTTTACTTGATTTTTATCTTTATTGTTGCTTTCCCTATGCTAGTGGTTGAAATGGCCATTGGTCGTTATGGTAGTGCTAATCCCATTGACAGTATGGTGAAGTTGACCTCGAATGCGAGATTAAAACCTATTGCGCAAATGATTGGTTGTTTAGGATTATTAGTACCAACCTTAGTGCTGACTTTTTATAGTATTGTGGGCGGGTGGCTCGTGTGCTATTTGTGTGCGACGCTCACTCAGGCGTTAGGTTTTGCGCATCAGACTTTATGGTTACAAAATTTTTCTGTGGCACGCAATATTTTTGGCACATTAGTTTTCTATCTTTTGACCATCTTAATTGTGCAAGGTGGTGTTAAACAAGGCATAGAAAAGTGGTCATCACGTTTAATGCCCGCATTGTTTCTTCTCTTTATCCTTTTATTTGCTTATATCATGACGCAAGAGGGAGCAATGGAAGGATTAAAGTATTTATTGATCCCTGATTTTTCTAAGTTGCTCAATCCTGAATTATTATTGTCGGCCATGGGGCAAGGTTTCTTTTCTTTAACCATAGGGGGCTGTTCTATGCTGATTTATGGTTCTTATTTACATAAAAAAGAAAATTTGCCACAAATGGCCTTTAATGTGACTTTAGTTGATACGGCGGTAGCTTTATTTGCTGGGGTGATTATTATTCCTGCTATGTTTGTGGCAATGCATCAAGGTGTACAGATTTATGCCAGTGATGGATCTTTATTAAGTGCCAGTACCTTAGTTTTTGATGTACTTCCAGCTCTTTTTTCTAGTTTAGGTGTGATGGGGAACTTTGTTGCCTTTGTGTTTTTTGTTTTAATGTTGATAGCTGCACTTACTTCGTCCATTTCTATGCTTGAAGTGCCGGTTTCCTTGGTGAGTGAGCGTTTTCATACGCAACGTGGTATAACCGCTTGGTCTTTAGGAACTATAATAGCTTGTGTGAGTTTAGTGATTTGTTGGCACTTTTCGGCGCTCTTTGATTTTATCGCCACTTTAGCGACCCAAAAATTGCAACCCGTGACCGCCTTAATGTTTTGTCTCTTTGGTGGTTGGGTGTGGCGCCGTAATGATAAATTACATGAATTAAAACAAGGCTATGCAGAAATAGAAAGTAGTTTCTTTTGGAAAATATGGCCATTATACGTGAAATTTGTCTGCCCAGTTTTGGTCGGTTGCGTATTATGGTGGGCATTTACTGCTTAATTAAATAAGGATTTATATGCAAGACTATCAACCTAAATTTTGGCTTAGAAATGGACATATTCAAAGTATGTTGCCTTCTACCTTTCGTAAGGTAACAGGTGTCAATTTTATTCGAGAGCGAATTTCTACGCCAGATGATGATTTTCTTGATATAGATTGGTTAAAGACCGGGCAGAAGAAATTGGTGATTATTACCCATGGTTTAGAAGGGAATAGCCGCAGACCTTATGTTTTGGGTTTGGCTAAAGCCTTGCATCAAGTCGGCTATGATGTACTTGCTTGGAATTTTCGCGGATGTAGTGGCACAATGAATCGTCAATTTCGTATGTATCACAATGGGGCCATCGATGATTTAGAAGTGGTGATACAAAAAGCAATATCTGTAGGTTATGGGCATATTGTGCTCAGTGGATTTAGTATGGGAGCTAATATGACCTTGTTATATTTGGGTAAAAAAGCATCTCATTTGTATCTACAAATTAAAGGTGCATTGACTTTTTCTGCTGTGATGGATTTAACCGATTGTGCGCTCACATTAGAGAAGAAAACGAATTTTATTTATATGAAGTATTTTTTACGCACCTTACGTAAAAAAGTGTTAGCAAAGCAAGCGCAATACCCCGATAAAATTAATGCACAAGATTTACATCGGGTGCATACTTTTAGTGATTTTGATGATAGGTATACGGCGCCTATGCATGGTTTTAAAAATGCGAGAGATTATTGGAAACAATGTAGTTCTTTACCTTATCTTAAAAATATTTCTGTTCCTACCTTGATCTTAAATGCACAAAATGATCCTTTTTTGGGAAAAAATTGTTATCCGCAGGCTACTCAATTAAGTGATGCCATTGAATATGAATATCCTAAACATGGTGGTCATGTTGGTTTTATGCAAACGGGCGTGAATGGCCTTTATTATTCAGAACAACGCGCGTTGGAATTTGTTCAAGCACATTTTGCATAATGTGAATGCTCAATTTTTGTTATATCTGGCTTTTTTATGCTTAGTTATATGTAATATATTTTAAATTCTCATATACAATCGTTTGCGCACAAGATAAAATATGGCATTTTTTTAATATAGAGACAAAAATGCAACAAGCTATAGATAAATATTTCAAAATTACCCAAAGAGGATCTTCTCTTCGTCAAGAAGTTATAGCAGGATTGACTACTTTTCTTGCTATGGTGTATTCAATTATTGTTATTCCTAGTATGTTAGGTAGTGTCGGTTTTGATCCTAGTGGTGTATTTATTGCTACTTGTTTAGTTGCAGCGGTGGGTTCTTTGTTGATGGGTTTATGGGCAAAATTACCTATGGCAGTAGGTTGTGCGATTTCTTTAACCGCATTTACCGGTTATAGTTTAGTACAAGGACAAGGAATTTCTATTCCTGTGGCATTAGGCGCTGTTTTCTTAATGGGCGTGATTTTTACTCTTATTACAGTCACAGGCATTCGTCAATGGATTTTAACTCATTTGCCTTCTGGTATTGCCCATGGTACGGGTATTGGTATCGGGCTGTTCTTACTTTTTATTGCAGCAACAGGCACGGGGCTTATTGTTAAAAATCCTTATGATGGTTTACCTGTCGCTTTAGGTCATGTGACGGATATGCCCGTATATATGTCTATGTTGGGGTTAGCCGCTATTTTAGGTTTAGAACGTCGTCATATCATTGGTGGTATTCTGATGGTGATTGTGGCGATTTCTGTGATAGGGCTTATTTTTGATCCTAATGTGACCTATCAAGGGTTGTTTGCTATGCCGAGTTTTGAAAGTAAAACAGGGGCATCTTTATTTGGACAAATGGATATTGTAGGTGCGTTTGATCCTATAGTGCTTCCAGCTGTATTTGCGCTAGTAATGACGGCAGTATTTGATGCAACAGGAACTATTCGTGCCGTTTCTGAACAGGCAGATCTTATTGATGAAAAAGGGCAGATTATCAATGGTGGTAAGGCCTTAACCTCAGATTCTATGACCTCTATTTTTTCCGGTTTTGTAGGTGGTGCGCCAGCTGCTGTTTATATTGAATCTGCAGCAGGTACGGCTGCAGGTGGAAAAACAGGCCTGACTGCCACTGTTGTGGGGGCTTTATTTTTACTCATGTTATTTTTCTCTCCTCTTAGCTACCTTGTGCCTAATTATGCAACGGCACCTGCGTTAATGTATGTGGGATTATTAATGTTAGGTAATGTGCGTAAATTAGATTTTTCAGACTTTGTTGATGCTTTATCTGGTTTAGTGTGTGCGGTATTTATTGTATTAAGTTGTAATATAGTCACCGGTATTATGCTGGGCTTTTTAACTTTAGTGATTGGGCGTGTTTTTGCTGGAGAAATTAAGAAATTGAATATGGGCACAGTGCTTATTGCACTGGCCCTTGTTATTTTTTATGCTGGTGGATGGGCTATTTAGTTTTCCATTTTTGCATAATAGATGAGTGTCCATCCGGCATTAAAGCCAAATTGACGTTCTTCCGTATAAAGTCTAAAGGTTCCTATTGGGGAAACACTGGCTAAGATGAGCCAATCGTCATTAGGAACACCTTGTTGTTTACTTAAATCTTCATAGGTAAAGTCTTTACTCAATTTTGTGGTACGAATTTGCCAACCATTTTCTAAATCTTGATGCAATTTTTTATAATCTGCATCTGGATGAAAGGCAAAGTGACCTCTTTGTTTGAGTGGTAGACGTTTATGCTCTATATCAGATTCTAAATGAGTAGCAAGTTGCATGGTGCGATGATGACCAAAATGCGCACCCTGTGCTTTACAGATAAGGGCATTATAGTAATCATTTTCTGAGGCACATAACAAATAGCTTAGATGCTCACTTTCAAGTTCATGTTCTGCTTCTTCCGATAAAAGTTCTCCATAGAAGACTTTGATGTTATTCATTCTAAAGGGAACAAGATGTTTATAGGCACCGTCTAAAACCAAGACATTAATATCTAACTTTTGTAGCGCTTTGGCTAAAGATAAGGTCCATGGATTTCCCCCTACAATAAGTAACCCATTATTTTCAGCTGCGGCTAAATGTAAGCGTTGAGCTAATTTAGTAATAGTGAGTCCATGAGCAAGCACGGTAACAATAATCAGAATAAAGACTACGGGCAGTAATTTTTCTGCATCTGTGTAACCTGCTTGCACTAAAGCTGGGCCAAAGACACTGGCAGTTGCAGCGGCAACTATTCCTCTAGGCGCAATCCATCCCATGAGTAATTTATCTTCTCTTTTCATATCAGAGCGACAGGTTGCAAGTGCAATACTGACAGGGCGAATCAAGAAAAGTACCACCGCAATAAAGGCGATAATAGGAAGATCGACTAAAGCTAATTGACTAAAGGCTAATTCGGCAGGAATAACAATAAAGAGAACAGATAATAAAATCACAGTTAGATTTTCTTTGAAATGTTGTAGTGTTTCCACTTCAACAAGCTTCATGTTCCCGATCACGACGCCCATTAGAGTGACACTGAGTAGTCCAGCTTCATGTTGAACTAGATTACTTGCCCAATAGCAGATAAGAACTAAAACTAAAAGGATAGGTGCTTTAAGATGGGAAGGAACCGATCCCCGTTTATATAACCAACCGGTAAAATAACCACCAAAGCCACCTAATACAATAGCAGCGACTAAAGCTAAACCTAAGGCAGACAGTTCACTGCTTAGCGTGGCTTGTGGAAGCGTGAAATATTGAAAAGTTAAAACTGCAAGTAATACGCCGATAGGATCATTCACGATACCTTCCCATTTTAATAAAGAGGCAGAGTCTTTATTTAAACGTGCTTGACGAAGCAAAGGTAGAATAACTGTTGGTCCGGTTACCACTAAGATTGCACCTAGTACCCAAGAAACGGGCCAGCTTAGCC
>Ga0055584_100004321_pt1 | contig 13973 bp, 17 predicted proteins | sample OSDHelmetaG_FD_58716 | JGI IMG/M metagenome (GOLD analysis project Ga0055584, IMG submission 58716) | Pelagic marine sediment microbial communities from the LTER site Helgoland, North Sea, for post-phytoplankton bloom and carbon turnover... | ecosystem: Environmental > Aquatic > Marine >... | reverse complement strand
AACAATGCTTGGCTCAGGGTCTGAATTTCATTTTCAAGACGATTCAAACGCGCGCTCATATCCTGCTGCGCATATGCCGGAAACGACAAAACACAAATAACAATAAAAGCGACCAAATAGCCAGACCCCCGCACAAGCGGGGGCACAGCTACATTTATGGTCGTACGGTCATGCATACTTTACTGTACTTCTGTTACGCTACGGCGGTTCTGCGCCCAAGCCGATGGGTTTGCACCCAGAACAGCTGGTCGTTCCTTACCATAGCTGATTGTCGTGATACGATCGGCAGCAACACCTAGTGCCAACAGATAGCTTCGCGCGGAATTAGCACGACGCTCGCCCAACGCCAAGTTATATTCACGCGTACCGCGTTCATCACAATGCCCGGCAATTACAACACTAACGTTCGGATAGCGCTTCATCCACTCAGCTTGCAGCTCCAGCGTACGTTGTGCTTCTGGTGTCAAATTATACTGGTCATAACCAAAGAACACGCGATCACCAACATTCACAACTAGATCCTGCTGCGATCCCGGCATCGGACCTTCAACATCATATCCGGGATATACTTCCGTACCGTCCAGCGGCCCTGCCGTAATATCCTGTCTATCCTGCACATCAATGGCATCTCCAGACTCATCCCCCCTCGTTGTCCCACACGCGGCAACAGTGAACACAACAGCCAGCAACATCAAAGTACGGAAGAACATCGGGAAATCTCCTCATTATTTTTCAAACACCGGAACCACGTTCCGAATCACATATGTATAAGTTTTATCACTTGCCTGCCTGCATACAAGGCCCGGCACCAGATACGCCTGTATTTATTCACAGCCATACAAGTACAATTACCTCACAGCTTTTCAAGGGCTAAAAAAAGGAATTTTTGTGGCCGCCTTCATTTTTCATTCAGACATAATCGGCTAGAGCCAGCTCATTCACCCGTGTCTTCTGGTGAAAACGCAGCTTGGCGCTATATTCACGCGGATCTTTCGGCTGTACAAAATTTGCCGGGTCGTGCAGCACTTTATCATGCGCTCGCGTGACCAGCACCCGCAACGCGGCCGCCCGTCCCATCACCGGCAGCGCATCACGTTCTGCCGCACTGAGCGCCCGGATCTCCTCATACCCTTCCATCAACGCCACAAAGCGCGCTTTTACAAAATCGTGCTTTTCATTAAAGCACCACGCATTCATTACAATTGCCAGATCAAATACAAAAAAATCAGTACAAGAAAAGTAAAAGTCGAGAATGCCGGTAATCTCATCACCGCTAAATAAAACATTGTCAGGAAAAACATCCGTATGCACCGCGCCACCCGGTAAATCACCCGGCTTATGCTCTTCACAAAACGTAATCTCACGGGCGATCATATCATCCAGTCCTGCTTCAATCTCATCACAACGCCCCGCGACCTTCGTCGCCAATGCCTGCCACGCCGCCAGCCCCATACCATTGAGGCGTTTTTGTACAAACCCCTCTGTAGCAGCAACATGCATCGCAGCGACAAGTTGCCCCACCGCTCGACAATGCGCAGGCGTCAACGCGCTTTCCTTTACATCACGGCCTTCTATAAAATTCATCAGCGCCGCAGGCTTTCCAGCCAACACCCCATACAAATTGCCATCACAATCGGCAATCGGTGCCGGGCAGGGAATACCGCATACCGCTAAATGTTGCATATAAGAGAAATAAAATGGCAGGCCTTGCGCATCCGTGCGCGGTGCCTCACACAGCGTCAGGACATAATGACCGCGATCTGTATAAACATGATAATTTGTATTGCTGACGCCCTGCTCGATGCCCTTGAACGATTCCAGCGTACCGAGGTCATAGTCCTCGAGGAAATCAATTAACTGCGCGCGTTCGATTCTGGTGTAAACCGCCATACGTCATCATCAAAGACAAAGGCCGCAACGTCAAGCCACGGCCTTTGCAATATTCTATTTCAGAAAACAAGCCGCCTAGCGACGCTTCAATTCCTGAAGAAAGGCTCGATCCTTGCCCTTAAAAAACGGTGGCATAGGCTGCCCTCTATCATTTCGCATTGTATCTGGGTTCACCCATTCTACGCCAATCACCTTCCGTGACTGGATTTGGTTCATATTCGGCCGCGCACTTGACGCGCAGTTAAACAATATAATGGGGCCACGTCTGGTTGGGATTTCACCAACTTTTTCAAGAACACTGACCTTATTCATCGGCAGTCCCAGCTCTGCACGCGCACCGGAGCGGGCAACAACACCGGCCACAGCCAAGGAGTCATTCCGATCAACACCGGAATCCGCGATCGCCTTTTTCACTTCCGCATACTTCTTCTTTCTGATCGGCAAAGACATTTCAACATTACTCTTGAATTTAGTCATCGGCAGCAAAAAGTGCCCGTTTTTCTGAATCAAGCAAGCCGCAGCAGAAAAATCTTTCGAAACGCTCTGTTTTTTTTCAGCCGCCAACCCTTGCGCTGCGCCGCCCATCAAAGCAGCAATCGTAAATGCCAGCGTTGGTAATATCATTTTTTTATTCATCTTTCAGTCTCCCCAATTATGGCTGTAATGGTTGTGGAAATAAACGCGGTGCTCTTTCAGAATCCTCCGCAAAACGAAACGGTATATCCACCGCCTGCCCTTTTTTTGCACCTGATTCATAAGTCATCTTATCCGGGTTAATAATGACACTACCCAGCGACTCCCCCTGATCCTTCGGCGTAAGGCTGGTCACACGATCAACATCCTTCAGTGTGCAGGAAAAAAGATAAACCGGGTATTTTTCTGTATTGATATTTTCAATGAACCGGCCGATCGTGATGTCGTCTTGCTCAACGCCCAATTCCTCACTCACTTCACGGCGTACCGTTTCTTGCGGAGATTCCTCTCCCCGCCGCGAGCCAACAGGAAACTGCAATGTCGGCTTGCCACTGTCCCAACCACGATTAATCGCCATGACAATACCTTCGGGCGTTTCAATGTAACACCCGGCAGCCTTAAATGCGCCCTGAGCATCAACATCATGATCTGCCGCCGCAGCATAAGCCGGCAGGCTCAACCCTACAGCCAGTGCAAAAACAACCTTTGATAAATAGCCTCCGGACATATACAGGCACCCTTACTGCGGTTTGAAGTCAGGATAAATTTTATCCAGAATACGCGTACGGTCCTGCTCGAAACGCCATGTCGGATTTAATTTTGTGCCATCCGGTGCCGTTTCATCACGTGGGTCGATATACTGAATGCCAAACGGTGTCTTGGGAACATCCCATGATGTGCCCAGATTTTTCTTTACCTCTGCCGCTACATCTTCGTTTGCATAGGTGCACTCATAAATAACAGCGTCTTTTCCATCCAGTTCAGGCCCCCATCCAGAAATTTTCTCAACCCAAAGCGGTTCATCACCAACAACTTTCAATGGAATACCGTGCCCCATTTCATCCTGAGCCTTAATGACCGCCCATTCCTTTGATGTGCCGTTAAAGCCCGGCTGCACCCGCCCGACCAGCGCGTTATAAACACCGCCATGTCTTTGTTCCTGGTGCTCGGTGCCAAAAAAGTTTTTCAGCTTCCGCAGCGCCTGTTCCCCGGCACCTTCACCCATCATGTTCCGGCCCGACACAACAAATTTCTTGCCGTCAATGTGGTCTGTTACAACGCATCCGGCTGCACCAAAATCCGCAGCCAGCGCCGGTATTGCCATCGTGCCTACCAGAGCTACCGCAGCTAAAGCTTTTTTCAAAACTGACATATTTATATCTCCCCATTTTTTGTGTGAACTTCCGTTTTTGTATCCCATAAAACTATTTTACGCAAAGAAAAATCTTTTTTCATAATGGCGATAATTGCAAGAGATGGCGATTGCGAGATACGAACATCTCTTAAGCCGCTAATCTTGGGCCACTTATTAAGCTGCTAAAATCTTCGGCACATTGAAAACAACATTTTCTTCTTTGGTCACGACTTCTTCGACCTGCACATCGAACCGCGCACGCAAGGCATCAAGCACCTCATCAACCAGCACATCCGGTGCCGACGCTCCCGCTGTCAGACCGAGCGTGTCCACACCTGCTAACCAGCCCCAATCAATATCACTGGCCCGTTGAATTAAGCGCGCCTTCGGACAGCCATGAACTTCCGCCACTTCTGCCAGACGATTGGAATTAGATGAATTCGGGGCACCGATCACCAGCAGCGCATCCGACCGTGCCGCAATCGCCTTCACCGCCGCCTGCCGGTTGGTTGTAGCATAACAAATATCCTCTTTATGCGGCCCTTCCATCATCGGGAAACGTTCTTTCAACGCAGCGACCACGGCTGCCGTATCGTCCACTGATAATGTCGTTTGTGTACAGTAAGCAAGGGCTTGCTCATTTTCGATACGTATCGTTTTTACATCCTCGGCCGTCTCCACCAGCACCACAGCACCTGTCGGTAGTTGCCCCATCGTGCCGATCACCTCCGGGTGCCCCTTATGCCCGATCAGAATAACCTGCCGCCCGTTCTTGTGATGACGCTCTGCCTCACGATGCACCTTGCTGACCAGCGGACAGGTCGCATCTATAAAAAACATCTCCCGTTCGCGGGCTGCTTCCGGCACACTTTTCGGCACGCCATGCGCGGAAAAAATCACTGGGCGCCCATCATCGGGAATTTCATCCAGCGCCTCAACAAAGACAGCACCTTTGGTGCGCAGCCCATCCACCACATATTTATTATGAACAATCTCATGCCGCACATAAACCGGGGCGCCAAACTTCTCCAGCGCACGTTCAACAATCTGAATCGCGCGATCAACACCGGCGCAAAAACCACGCGGCGCGGTCAATAATATGGATAAAGGCAACTTACTCATGGCACCTATATATAGAAGTCCCCATAGCCACGCAACAAAACCATCTTGTCATACTTCCTTGTCATACCCTCTTGCCATCCCGCCTCCCCTTCCGTAAGGTCTTACGCGAACAACCAATAACATAAGGACCTTACGATGTATTTCAGAACAATCGGCCGCACGGCTTTTCTGGTTTGTGTCATGCTAACAACGAGTGTCGCCTTGAGCGGCTGCGAAACCGTTGAAAAAACAATGGCAGCCACAAAAGATAAAATCAGCAGCATTGATTTTAGTCTACCAAGCTTCCGCACCAAAGATGACGCGACCATGATGGCTGCTGAAAACAATCATGACGACAGCGCAAATAGTGACTGCCCGCAAGTCGATGTCATTCCCGAGCTACGTTCCATACACCAGTTTCTCGAAGGTGGCTCCACGCGCGCCGCAGATGAAGTCGCCGCCATAACAATGACCGGCTTTAAAACCGCCTGCAAACATAACGCCAATAATGTCGTTATCGATCTTGATGTACGGTTTGAAGCCACGCTCGGCCCCAAAGCACAAGCATGGAGCGACACGCGCCCCGGTTTTGCTTGGCCTTGGTTCGTTGCGATCAGCACACCCAATGGCAACATCATGGCAAAAGAAGTTTTTGCTGTGACCATTTCATTCGACGAAGGTCAGACCCACGTCATTCACGAAGAGCATCTCCGCCAAATCATCCCGACACAGGGTGAGTACGGTATGACTCATGAATTGCTCATGGGCTTCCAGCTAACCGATGCCGACCTTGCCTATAACCGTGCGCTTATGGGCACGCAAAACAAAGAGGCCATCACGGAAACGGCTCTGGGCGAAAACAATCCCGCTCTTGTGTTTGAAGGTGATCCGGCACTGGCAAACGAATCCCCGATGCCCGTCGTCAAGCCGCCGAAGAAAAAGCCAGATGCACCCGATCTTACAAAGGCACCTGTCATTCAGGCACCGGTAAAACAAGAACCCGTTGTGGCTGAGCCCATCGTACCGCCGGAAGCAGAGAAAACAATAGAGGCAGAGATAGAAGCAGTGGAAACAACAGCTACAGCACCAGAAGAAACGCCATCAGCTGTTGAAGCAACCACTGAGCCTGCTATCGCAGAACCAACAGCACCACCTGCAGAAGAAACAGATGCTGCCATTCCATCCTTTCTTGAAGTAACACCCGTTGATGATCCGATAATGCCGGAAGAAATCACAGCGGAAGACATCGCCAGTGAAGAACCGGAAGCCGGCACGGAAACACAGGAAAACTTCCCGGAGGCGCAACCACTTCCCAACACCACCATCGATACTATTGATGATATCGATGATGATCCGATGAAAAACTGGTAATGAGCACTTTCGATCTTGATCGATTCTGGGTAGATGAAACCGCTGCACACATGGAGGTTGCGCGCAAAACCTTCATGGCCATGCCGGAACCGTTCGGTCAATGGCTTGATGTCTGCGAAGACTGCATTCGTGCCGGTGGCAAAATACTGTTCTTCGGCAATGGCGGTAGCGCTTCCGATGCCCAGCACCTCGCCACCGAGCTCACAGCCCGCTATATCACCGACCGCAAGGCTATCGCAGCACTAGCCCTGACCACGGACACAAGCGCCCTCACCGCCATCGGTAACGACATGGGCTTTGAACATCTTTTTGCACGACAAATCGAAGCGCTGGGCAAAGAAGGCGACATCGCCATCGGCATCAGCACATCAGGCAACAGCGCCAATGTACTGGCCGGATTAAAAACCGCACGCGCGCAAGGATTAATAACCGTTGGGCTGTCCGGCAAAGATGGCGGCCAGATGCACGATCTGTGCGACATTCTTCTTGTTGTCCCTTCCGACACCACTGCCCGCATTCAGGAAATGCACATCACACTGGGGCAAATGCTCTGCGGCGCGCTGGAACAACGCTTGGGGTTGGTTTGAACTATTGACAGGCACCAATCTTTTCCCTAATGTCCCCAACAAGAAACAGGGGACATCATAATGGATAACGACAATAAACATTCAGCCAAACAGGCTCCAACACTTCCGAAACTGGCCGCTATATTAGGAGCAACAGCTCTTTCTGCCGTCTTTGCCTTAGCCACCTATAATGTTAAAGACGCCGTCGATATTCGCGACACAAAAGCACTAGAAGATAGAATTACAGATAATTTTAAACTCCCCATGCGGGAAGTAAATGCGAGTTGTTACTATCTCGACCTTGAAGAAGAAAAGGAAGTTACCTTTTACAAATATGAAGGAAACTCCTTCCTTGCCGAACTGAAAGGTATTTTCCCCGGTCAAAAAATCGGTACACCGCATTATATCGGCACTGTTCCGATTATACACTCGACATCCTGCGGCAGGAAAGATGTCAAGCTGGGAATGAACTGGGCTTACTTACAAAAAAAGGGTCGCTACGAAGCAAAAAAAATGATCAAAAGCAGCCAGGATATACGATGGCTTATAGACCGCATCAATAATGAAGAAGATAGCCCGTATGGTCGAATCGTGACAAAAACCGTACCAAAATTAAAAAACGAATAAATAAAATAAAATAGATAGCCTGATAAAAACCATGAACATCTACACTCATCCGTCCTGCCTGCAACATGATACAGGAACCGGCCACCCCGAATCCATTGCACGGCTGAAGATACTGCTGGAACTTTTCAATGAAATGAAAATCGAAACCACACCGGCACGCGAAGCTGAAATGGAAGAACTCCTGCGTGTGCATCCACAAAGCTACATCGACATGATACAGGATGCGATCCCCGATTACGGTCATGTTTTGCTTGATGGCGACACATCTCTTTCCCCTCATTCATGGGAGGCCGCCGCCCATGCCGCCGGCGCTGTTTGCCAGGCTGTTGATGATGTAATGACCGGTACAACCACTCGTGCCTTTTGCGCCGTACGCCCGCCCGGACACCATGCTCACCCCGATCACGCCGAAGGCTTTTGTATCTTTAATAACATCGCCGTCGGTGCACTGCATGCCTTACAAACTATCAAGCGCGTTGCCATTGCTGATTTTGATGTACATCACGGCAACGGCACTGACCTTATTACCCGACAACATGACGGTATTTTCTTTGCCTCTACACATCAATCACCACTTTATCCGGGCACAGGCATGCCGGAAGATAATATCGCAGGCCGCATTCTCAATTACCCTCTACCCGCCCAGTCCGGCGCGCAGGAGTTTCGTACGACGTGGACTGATATTCTAAAACAAATGGATAAATTTGCGCCGGAACTTATCATGATCTCCGCTGGCTTCGATGCACACCGCGACGATCCACTGGCGCAGGTCAACCTGACCGCAGATGATTACCAATGGATCACGGAAGAACTTGTAAAACTGGCCGATAAACATTGCGGTGGGAAAATTGTGTCAACACTCGAAGGCGGGTATGATCTCCCCGCCCTTAAAAACAGCGTTGCAGCTCATTTGAACGCTTTCTAATGCTTGGTGTCCGGTCGTTGACGTACCCGTGCATTATAAGCACGGGAAATATCCTGGTCATGCAGACGCTTTTTGACCTTCTGCACGCGCCACACCGCAAAATTCGTATTCTTTAGACCGTTATTATCATTCATCTGCTTTTGCGTCTCTCTCATGGCAATCTCCGTAGTTTCAATAACGCCCTATCTTTATTGTAACCCAGCAGCACTAAAGGCCGCCTTGCAATGAAATCAGCCCTGCCCAGCGTATTATGCATAGCCAAATATGCCCTTTTTCATCAAAAGCTTGAGGATTGCGCTCGTCTGTCATAGACTTGCGCGGTTTATAGTGAGGAGCGCAAAATGAGTGCACAAAAGCAGGTTTCCATTGAGAATCTAAGCTTTGAAGCCGCTTTAGGTGAGCTGGAAACCATTGTCCGCAGCCTAGAATCGGGACAAGCGGCACTGGAGGATTCCATCTCCGCGTACGAACGCGGCACGTCCTTAAAAAAACACTGCGAAAAAAAGCTGGCTGAAGCCCGCTCGAAAATTGAAAAAATCAGCATCAACGAAGACGGATCGGTAACCACCGCACCTTTTGAGAAACAGGAGTAATCATGCCTTCACCACGGGAAGCCTCGCAAAGCCTTCAAGAAAAAATGGACGAAGCGGCCGAAGCCGTTAATAAAACAATTGCACGTCTGCTGCCGGAAACGGACCTGCCCGAAGCACGACTGTTCGATGCCATGCGTCATGGTACGCTGAACGGTGGCAAACGCATGCGCCCCTTCATGGTGATCCAGTCAGCCAAACTATTTAACGTCGACATGAAGCGCGCACGCCGCGTGGCCGCCGCTGTTGAATTTGTACATTGCTATTCGCTGATCCATGATGACCTCCCCGCGATGGACAATGCCGATTTGCGCCGCGGCAAGCCATCCACCCATAAAAAATTCGACGAAGCGACTGCCATTCTCGCAGGTGATGCGCTGTTGGCACTCGCCTTTGAAATTCTGTCGGATTCCGAAACCCATGAAGACCCCCGTGTGCGCTGCGAACTCATAAAAACACTGGCGCAGGCCGCCGGCGGCCATGGCCTGTGCGGCGGGCAAATGCTTGACCTGATCGCTGAAAAAGAAGAATTTGACCTCGGCACCATCAGCCGCCTGCAACGCATGAAAACCGGACGCCTGATGACCTTCTCCTGTGAAGCCGGCGCCATCCTCGGCAAAGCCAGCGAACAACAACGCAAAGCCTTGTGTAACTACGCGCAAGATCTCGGCCACGCCTTCCAGGTCACGGACGATATTCTTGATGTTGAAGGTGAAGTTATTCATCTTGGCAAACCAACGCAAAAAGACGATCAGGCCGGTAAAGCCACCTTTGTTTCCGCCATGGGTAAAGAACAAGCCAAAGCCCGCGCCGAAATGATGGTGCAACAAGCCATCCGCCATCTGCACCCCTTCCAGTCTCGCGCTGAAAGCCTGAAAGAGCTGGCAACGTATGTGTTGAAAAGAAGAGCATAATCTAAATAATAGCGTAAAAAAAATAAGAGGAAAAAACGCTATGGCTGAATTTATATATACACAAATTGATGATGCCGGTATGCGCATTGACGAAAATTATATCTCGGTTTTCGCAGACGAAGATTTCGACAACGTAGAATCAATCGAAATGGCAATTTGTCATGCCAACCGTGGATCGTGGCTCTACGAAGCATATGAAGAAGACGGTTCCATTTTTTTATGGGACGGTATCGGGCAATGCCCACCCGCACACAATCCCTATACCAAGCAAGAAGATGGCACATTCATTTATAAAAAGGGCCCCACAACCCTAACGCTCGCCTTTGAAAAGGCGGGGCTCGTGGCCACCCTGTCCTGTGAAGGCCCCCAAGAAAACGAAAACAATGTACGGCGCTTTGCCATCAATCGTGCCCCGACACCTCATTAAGGATAAAAGCGCCCCACGCCGCCTTCACCTGTTTTTTTATTGACATATCAGCAGCATCCGTCATACGCTCCGCATCTCTTAAAAACATAAAAGGACGTACAATGTTATCGTTTCTGTTTAATAAAAACGCGCCCGCACCACGCATAGAGATACTGGCTAACGCCAATAAGCCCTTGCCGGACTTTTCCCCCGAAAGAACGATTGAGTTCGCCAATCTTGTCTATGTAAACCACAAAAGAGACCGCTCTCTAAAAATGGCCTTCCTGAGAACAAGTATTCCTGCCGGCCTTCCGTTCATGGAAAGAAAAATAGAAGAATTTTCATTGGGTATTCCACCCCTGACAGAAGAACAGGAAAAAAACTTCATCGCGGCCCTAGAAGACAAAGCCGTCAAACTTGAGAGAACAGCCGTTATGGCCATGTCCCATCTCTTCCAACCTTCATAACACACCATAAATCAACTGGTGCTTCTTTCCTCATGGCGTTCAGCACCCCGCACCACCTGCCCATCAGCCTACATATAAAACAAGAACCAATTATTTTCTTGGAAACAGCACCCTAAAATGTGCTATCCCTCCTCCATACCCATGAACAAGACATACGGCCCAGAGTAACCACGCAAAAGCTATTGCATTATGAAAAGTAATACACAGCGTAACAAGGCATCTAATTCCCATGAAAGCGGGGGCGGGGCTTTGCTGAATAAAATTAAATATCCAGCCGATATGCGCGCCCTATCCGATGCGGATCTGAAAACGCTCGCAGCCGAACTGCGCACCGAAACAATCGATGCCGTATCGCAAACCGGCGGGCATCTGGGCGCGGGTCTGGGCGTGGTTGAATTGACCGTGGCCATCCACGCCGCCTTCAACACACCCGACGACAAACTAATCTGGGATGTCGGACATCAATGCTATCCGCATAAAATTTTAACCGGGCGACGCGACCGCATTAAAACCCTGCGCCAAAAAGATGGCCTGTCTGGTTTCACCAAGCGCAGTGAAAGTGAATACGATCCATTTGGAGCAGCACATTCATCAACATCCATATCCGCCGGACTGGGTATGGCTGTTGCGCGTGACCTTTCAGGGAAAGCCAACAATGTCATTGCTGTCATTGGCGATGGCTCAATGAGCGCCGGCATGGCTTACGAAGCCATGAACAATGCGGGCGCACTCCACATAAACAACAAAAAATCCCGACTACTTGTTATTTTAAATGATAACGACATGTCGATTGCGCAACCTGTCGGCGCTCTCAGCAAATACCTAACACGGCTGGTTTCCTCGCGCCCCTATATTCATGCGCGGGAGGCCGGTAAAAAAGTCGTCGATATGTTCCCGACGCCGCTACGCCATGCCGTCAAGCGCGCTGAAGAATCAGCCCGCATGGCAATGGGCACCGGCACTTTGTTCGAAGAAATGGGCTTTTACTATATAGGCCCTATAGACGGGCATAATCTGGATCACCTGCTGCCTGTGCTGCGCAACATCCGCGACAGCGATCATGACGGCCCTGTATTGCTACATGTCCTGACTAAAAAGGGAAAAGGTTACGCACCAGCTGAAACATCTGCTGATAAAATGCACGGCGTTGCAAAATTCGACATTATCACCGGAACACAGAACAAAGCCAAAGCCGCTGCGCCCGCTTACACCAAGGTTTTTGCCACGGCACTTATAGAAGAAGCCCGTCACGATGAAAAAATTACCGGCATCACAGCCGCCATGCCGGATGGAACGGGCATGGATATGTTTGGCGCAGAATATCCCGACCGTATGTTCGATACCGGTATCGCCGAACAACACGCCGTAACCTTTGCCGCTGGCCTCGCCGCCGAAGGATACAAACCCTTCTGCGCAATTTACTCAACATTTTTACAACGCGCCTACGACCAGATCGTACATGATGTCGCGCTTCAAAATTTACCAGTGCGCTTTGCCATTGACCGCGCCGGGCTTGTCGGTGCAGATGGCGCCACACATGCGGGAGCCTTTGACATTGCGTATCTCGGATGCCTGCCCAATATGGTGCTAATGGCCGCCAGTGACGAAGCCGAGCTTATGCACATGGTGCACACAGCCGCCGCCTATAATGAAGGCCCCATCGCGTTCCGCTACCCACGTGGCGAAGGCACAGGCATTGACCTACCAACACGTGGGAAAATCCTGGATATCGGCAAGGGACGCATCGTGCGCGAGGGCCTCAGCCCGAAAGGCGGCGCACAGGGGGCTGAAAATAACATTGCCCTGCTGTCCTATGGCGCGCGCCTGTCTGAATGCCTGATGGCTGCTGATATGCTATCGCACAAAAATATTGCCGTTACCGTGGCGGATGCCCGTTTTGCCAAGCCTCTGGACACAGAGCTCATCAAACAACTGGCCGCGCATCACACCCAAATCATTACAATCGAAGAAGGATCCACCGGCGGCTTTGGCTCCTGCGTGCTTAATTATATGAACAACGCCAGCCTGTTAGATAAATGCCGCCTCCGCACACTCCACTTACCCGACCGTTTTCAAGACCATGCAAAACCAGACGAGCAATATGAAGAAGCCGCATTAACCGCCCGCCATATCACAAAAATTCTATTGACATAGCGCGCAGGCAGCCCTAAGGTTCCCTCTCTTTCAATCATTTCATTAGGAACAACTTTCTACCATGAGCTATACAGCAGGTTATTCAGCAGGAAAAGGCGATGCTTGGCGTAAAGCAAGGAAGAAGTTCGGGGATATGGAACAGAAAAGCCTCATCGATGTTTTTGCGACAAATACTCACTTTCAAGCAGGCGCTGGCGATGCGCAAAACCTGCTGACCAGTAAAAGCAAAGACATCTTAGCCCTCTCTTCTGACGGCGATGAAAATCATAAATCACGAGACATTCTGATACAGCAGCTACTGCCTGCCCAATCCGGTACAACCGACGATGAGCATAGAAATACCGCACGCCATCTGGTCAAAAACATGAAAGAACTCACGGGACTTTCATACAAAGTATTTCAGGCCGCTGCCTTTGTCTCCGGCCTCACAGAGCCCACCTACCGTCATATGGGCTTCATGGGGCACCTGCAAAGCATCAAACATATTTTCAATAGACTTTCAAAAACAGAACCGGCACAAGCATTGGCTAAAAAAACCGTGCGCCATCTTAACGATGAGAACAATACTGAACTTCTTGCCTGCGCCATACAGGAATATGCGCCGGAAATCGTCGACCATATACAAGCTCTGATCGATGAGCACAAAACAGACAACGAAAAAGAAGAGCAAACAGAAAACAAAACAGAACACCAAAATCCACCACCGAAAATGGAACCTGTCTTGTGAACAAAGAAAATATAAATCAAAAAAAATGGAACTACATACCACCACAAGATAAACGTAAAGAAAACACCATCGGCACAAGCAGCCTTATCCTTCTCGGCGCCTCCCTGAGCCAGATATTCAATCCCGTTGCACTGACCGCTGCTGCCACCTATGCCACAATCAAAACCGGTCACATGTGCTACATGACCAGCCGTAAAAATTACCTATCAAAGCTGCTAAAAGAAAGCGCACTCAAACCCATGGGGAAAGATCACGCACTTCAAAAAACCATCAATGAAATGACTGCAGCCGCCGATACAGAACCGCACACAGCCTATAATATTGACTCTAAGTTAATAGGAGAAATATTACCGCTACATTTACGGCCACTTCTACTTTTTCCAAAAATAAGGAAAGGAATAGAAAAA
>Ga0055584_100004320_pt1 | contig 13974 bp, 14 predicted proteins | sample OSDHelmetaG_FD_58716 | JGI IMG/M metagenome (GOLD analysis project Ga0055584, IMG submission 58716) | Pelagic marine sediment microbial communities from the LTER site Helgoland, North Sea, for post-phytoplankton bloom and carbon turnover... | ecosystem: Environmental > Aquatic > Marine >... | reverse complement strand
TTATTGTGCTTTCTAGTTTCTTTACTAAATCCATTTTCTCTGAATTGGGCTGCAAAGGTAAATTTTTTTAGCAAACCAATTGACATAGTTTGAAAAAAAATCCACTGTTTTAGACAGTTGTTTTGAAAAACAAAAATAAGGTCTCTGGTTCAGCTTAGAAATTCTTATTTAGTCTTGAGCGGAAATTTGTTTTTCAAGAGTTCTTCTCTCTTTTTTTTGAGCTCCTCTTCCAACTTTTTATTTGCTGCTTCCTTTTCTTTCCGAAGTTGTTCGGCGATACGTTTCTTTTGTTCTTCTAAAGCCGCTCTTGCCTTTTCTTCTGCCAATCTTTTTGCCTCTTCCGCGCGTTTCTTGGCAGCCTCTATTTCTTCTTTCGCCTGCTTTTCTAGCATTTCTTTTTGTGAATCAATTTTTGATTTAACTTGGGTCTTAATATTTTCCTTTGCACGATTTTTGGTCGATTTAAAATCTATTTCAACCAAAGGTTTGTAATAGGTGCCTCCTATATCTATGTCAAATTCCAAATCAGACCACTCAAAACTGTCAATAGTTGACAACGTACTTGTCGGAATGTAGTTGTTAAGACCAACTTTATTCTCAGCGTAAAGCTTTTTAGGCACCGTTAAAAGGCCATCAAAGCGGATGTCTTGGTCTAGTTTGGAATAGCCTGCCAATTGTAGGGTTGATTCACCAATCGGTAACGAGAATGGGTTTAGCTCTATTTTACCATCAACAATGCTAAAACTGAGCAGGAGATCTTTAATGTTGATTGGGTCACTAAACGCATCAAGTTCTAGTTTTGAGCCAATGCTCGATAAAACCTTTAGGTTTTCTACATCACAGTCGTACAAGTCAAGGATACCTTGGCACGTGATGTCTGAAAGATTAGGACTGAGGTCTTTCAATAGTTCTGTTTTGAGTTTAACTGTGGAAGAAAATTGTCCATCGATTTGTTCGAATACTGGAGCAAGTTTTCTTAAGGTTTCGAAACTGGTAAAGGCTTTTTGTATGCTGAGGTTTTGTACAGTTATATCTAAGTCAGCTAATGGGGCTAGAGGGTCAACCGTGTTTAACAACCCTTTAAATACTATTTGCCCATCAAAAAGATTAGAGCTAAGTTCTTTAACTACAAGCGCTTTGTTGCCGATAACGGCTTCTCCTCTAAGCTGGTAGAAACTATGATTATCGTATTGTAATTCGTCAATGTCATACACTATGTCGATAGCTAAGTTTTCTGGTAGATGGATGAAACTGTCAATCTCATCCGAAGGTGTATGATCATTTATAATGAAGTCATGTACATCAAACATCGATGATGACGCAGTTATGCTGCCTGACAAAGCTTGATTGCCAAATAGGTAACCCAACCAGTTATTGATTTGACCCGTTAACAACATATTAGATTTGCCTGATTTTGCTTCAAATGTGGATACGTCTATCGCATTTTGATTGAAGTCAAAAACTCCTTTTTGTATTTGAATCGAATTGCTTAGAAAAGTGTCGTTTGTATAATGCACGTTAGACAAAGAAACATGGCCTTTGGCATTTACTTTTTGCACTTGGTTCGTTTCGATGCTCGACAGTTTTCCTTGTACAGACAAATCACACATCATTTTGCCACCAACACTGGAATTGTATGATGCTGGAATTATTTTATTCAGTTCATCCAATTCAAGGTCTCCTGTTAATTGTGCCTGTATTGATGGATCTCCGTAGATGTCCTTTGCGTAAAAGTTGGCAGTAAAAGGATTGTTGTTCAGACTGAAAAACAGGTCGTCCAATTCTATTTCGAGGCTTTGATCTTTGCCATCATCGTTTTTTACATTGAAGTCGAACCGTATACGCTTCAGCGGAGTAACGAGGTCTTTGTGGTTCAGTTCGCCGTTGTTTAACGACATCTTGAATGTATACCCGGGGAGTTGATTTTCGCTGACGATGCCTTTGACAGTTCCTTCAACGATGGCCTCTCCAGAGAGCACGAGGTCTTTCATGTCATCCGTGTAGTAACTCGGTGTCAGCGCTAGCAGATCGCTAAATTCACCCTAGTTGGATGTATAGTCTATATCTATCTCGACGGAATCTTTGTCGTATTGTATTCCACCGCTAGCTGTGACTTCGAGCGTACCGACAGTGAATAAATTTTCCTTAAACGCGTATGTGTCGCTGATTAAGTCAATAGAGGTAATGGCTTCGGTCGTGATTGGTATATGATTGACATAAGGAATGTGGTCGTAGGACACAAATGCATTTTCACAAATGAAATCTGACTTTACGTCGAAAATGTTATCTGCATAGTTGCCTTTAAAAGAGCCAGTTATGTTGTTAAGGTCGACATGAGTTGTATTGCTAGAGTCCTTGTAAATTAGTTGGCCATTATCAACTTGGATGTTATTAAAGTCAGCAGATAAATGCAGCGCATTCGAATCTGTCGATTCAGTTTTAAGAATGTCCCAATTATTGGAATTTTGTCTGGTGACGAGTTGGACATACGGTTTGTCGAGCGCTACGTAAGCTATGTCAATTTGGTGGCCCGCAAGTAAGGGCTTTAGGGCTATCGTAGTTTCAATTGTGGCGCATTTTAGTAATGTGTCCGCTTTAAAAAGAGTACTATCTGTAATATGTACATCTGAAATTTTTATGTTAAGATTGGGAAACGACTTCAGCAATGAGATAGACACGTCTTCACTGAATTGTACTTGAGCGTTTACATTATTGTTAATGTCTTCTTTAATGAGGGTAACAATCTCTTTTTTGTAGACTATTGGTACAACAACAGCAAGACCCACAAATAAAACGAGCAGTGCAAGAATAAAGGTGACTAATCTTTTGAGGATCTTCATGAAGAAACGGGTTGATAGGTAGACAAATGTACCAATCAACACGTTAACTTAAAATGTTTTTATAGTTTCCAAGTAGCGGTCATAGCAAAATAACCGAACCCGTCATTGTCTGCACTGTAGGATCTTTGTCCTGCTTGATCATTGGGGTTGGATAACTTGACTGCAATATCACCTAAATCAGGGTTAGCAGCCTTAAGGGCTTCTGCGTCAGGGTATCTGCCTGTGCCAACGTCATCTAGGTGGTCGAAGAATAATTTGTGATAGGTCCAAGAAAAGCCAATCAGCACATTCTGGTTAATGTGGCGTTCTAGTTTCATTCCAACAGGGATGGAAAAGGCAAATTTGCTGTACGCTTCTTTTGAGCCGTCAAGTGTCTGACCTTCCGTACCAACAGGACGCAGGTTGTAGTAAACACCTTTATATTCGGTTTGTGGGTTAAAATAAAATCCAGATATGCCAGCATTAAAACTTGGAATCAGGCTTGAAATCTTTTTATGTTTCCAAGGTTTAAATTCAGTGCTTATTCCTAGGTCTATAATCGTGGTTCTCAATGAGAGACCTCTCTGGTAGTTCGTTCCTCGAATTTTCCCAAGTGTTGTTTCTCTTCTGTCGTCTCCGGCTATTATCGTGGAGTTTTGTCGGAGTTGAACTTTCCAGTGTTCATTGAAATTGTACCCAAGGCGAAAGCCTAAATAGGGTCTTGAGTTTGGTACATAAATAGAAACAGAAGAGGTGACCAGGTCGCCAAAGTAGACTGAAGAACCTACTGATACCTGAAGATCCCAATACTTCCTAGATATGAGGATGTCATCTTCGTCAATATTAACATTGGTATCCGCTTTGTCACTGATGGCAGAATTTAAGGTGATATAATAATCTCGATTAGTCATAGCCATGCGCGGGATCGACATGTAGTTATATTGATTGACTAGGAATTTTCGGTTTTTATTCAAGAAATGTCTTATGCCAACGTTAACTGTCGGGAATTCAAATCCATTTTGATCTACCAATACCAGTAACTTCTAAATATCCATTTTCGAATTTCTTAAGAATCTTATCTTCCAAATACAACTTCGTTTTAAGGTTTCCGTTCAGAAATTCCAACCTATGATTGAGTTGGTAGCGCCTTAACGTGTCATCGTCCAAATAGATGTAAGTAACATCAAATGATGGTGAGGGTAACGCAGCCTTATTTCCAATGAGCTCAACAACATCGGTGAACTGATCAATGCGAAGATCGTAGTTTGGATTGTCCACTTGAACGCCGTTTACACCAACCTTGTAGATGTGACCATTATTGGATTCCAAAGGTTTGGAGTAAAGTGTTGAATATTCAATAAAAGGAGCTCGCTGTGACGAGTGAATGATTTCAGAATTAATCTCCAAGTATTTATCGGCATTAACACCATAGTAATTATCCGAAATATCCAATTTGTCGGCAGAACCTACTGCGGTTAAGTATACAGGTAGAAATTCAACGGTATCGTATCCGATTAATCCAACATAGTTGTAACTAATGCTATTATCTTTAATCGATGGCTGTTTGAGTTGACCTTCTTTTTCATTGTAGTTGAGGAACAACGGTATGGTGAATATGCCGTTTAACTCCCTGCCTATAAACTCATTACGTGAAAATACATTGTTGGTTATGTTGATGTGCAACTGTTCCCATGCAGCGTCAGAAATCATCAAACTTCCGGTATTGTTTGAGAACGTATTTCCAGTAATGTTGACTGTTAGTGGATTGCGAATTAGAATCTTGTCTATCTCTTGAATTTCAAAATAAACACCGTGGTTTAATTTGTGAAACATGGAATTGGATATGGTTACAGATGGTCGCAACCAGTAACGCTCAAATTTTAGGGGTCTTTTTAGTTCCTTAAAGTCGGCGTAATTAATATCTATGGCTTTATCACTTTCTTGGTGAATGGCGAATCCCATTCCAGGTTTGTTGGTGTTAACACTTGTTACGGTAACAAAGTCTCCAGCCTTACCCTTAATATTTAGTCCGCCCTTAACTTGAATCACTGCGTTTTCAGTGAAGTACAACGCAGTTCCAGATCGCAAAGAAAGGGTCACTGTCGAACGGACGATGTTATTTCCTTTTACAACATAGTCTCCGGAGTCCAAGGTCATGTTTGATTCAACAATTTTGGGGAAGCTTTTCATTGTTTGTCCGCTTGCGCTTCCAATGGTCACAATCATAATGATCGCCCAAAAAGTGCCATGTGCTATTTTACATTTTATCTTTTTCATTGTGATCATTATTAATTAGTTACTGAATACGTAAGCGGTTGCAGTTCAATATCCGTTCCCAACGACGATTTCGCCTTAATTTTGGTGAACATAATAATGTCACCTGCTGTCGCTTTACTTATTGCATATAAGATACTGCTATTCAGTGAGTTACCTATATTTGGTATAGGTCTAAGAATGGCGGTGTGGTCGTTGTAAATGATGGTCATTTCAAAGCTTGAAATGTAATATTGTTCTTCCACCAAAAATTCATCAGACTTGATGCTCAATGCTTTTGATTTGGCCAACTCACTAACTTTGGCAATGGTTGATTTACTTATGCCATTGAGCGTAGCAATAGGTGGATTTAGTTTTCTAACAACGTATTGTTTGTCTGCGATTCTGACGAATCCGTAAGGCATTTTAGCAAAAACCTCCACTCGAACTTGTCCTTCTTCGTTCACACGAGCATAGAAGCTCTTGCCTTTTTTAAGTATTTGACCTTTAGAGATTCTGGCTTGCAAACCTTCTGTATCTTCAAACTCCGCAGTTCTTAAATTGAGCTGGTTGTTTAAGCCTACATATAAGGTTCCCATTTGACCAGATTCTAGAATTGGCTTAAGATCTAACACCTTTAAGTTTTTTCTTCCAGAAACAACAGTATTGTTAAACCGAAGCGTGTAATATCCTTTTATTTCAGGAACGAATAGGAAGGTACCTGGTGCATTAAGTGCGTAGCTTTTCTCTTCACCATTTGGATCTGTTAAGGAAATGTTCACCGGTTTGTTTGTTTCTGTGTCAAATCCAAAATTGAATCGCACTGGTTTACCCACCGCATAAACAGAGTCACTTAACGACTCAATGGTTACAGCATGTTTCTGTTCTTCGTTTTGTTTGTCTTCTTTTATCTGGTTTTCTCTCTGTTTGTTTTTTAACAATTTCTCATTAAGTACAATAGAGTCCCAATTCACTTGATCTAAGAAAATAGGAATGTAATCTTTAGAACCTAACGCATCAGAAGCTGTTAACACCCTAGATAAGGGCGTCGGTATTGGATAGCTCGATTCGCTAATCGCCTCACTTACAGTTGTATTGAAGATGAAGCTACGTATCAGTTCAATCTGACTTCTAAACATAGTCAGGTTCATGACCGATACGGTAAGTGGGTGTTTCGAGAAGTAGAATTTTTCAGATTCAATAAGTTGTCCGTCTGATTTATACTGAAAACTAGTCAATGGCATTATCGTGTCCAGTTGATCCACTTGTGAGGCTTCAACAAATTGGCTAATGTCTAGTTTATATTCTTTGAGTCTGTCAAACAAACGTTTAGCTTGCTGCCCTTCGATCATTAATTCGTTAGAGAAAACCTCGCGCTTCCCTCCTTTGAAATATCCAAAGGGGTTAAAGCCTTCTTTTGCAATCAAAGCAAACTTTAGACTATCAATGAAGTCGAGCTGGGTATTTGTCTTGTCATCAATAGAAGCGATTCTATGTTTGGTCCTGGCATATGTTGCACTATCATTTTTGAGGTGATTAAGCACCACAAGGTTATACCTATTGGTTTGTATTTCTACTTGACGTCCGAGTACAGAAGTGGTCTGATCACTTTTTTGCACTGCGTCCACGAAATCTGACGAGATGTATGTAAAAATCATCGCCAGAAATATGAGATATAGAAGGTTAATTGCCTTCTGTCTCAGTCTTTGAGCACTAGATTCAAACATGGCAATTAAAATTTATAATTTTCAAATTCCTTTAATTTATCGTTTGCCGAAGCAATCTTAATTTTAAGGCTGTTTATTTCTTTATGATAGTCTAACGTCGAGCTATTCACCATTTCATAATTGGTTTCTAGCTTATCCACGTAAGTTGTTAGTCATTGGGTTGCATTATTTAGATTTTCAACAGAATTGTTTAATCCAATTATGGATTGGATGATTTGTTGAATTTGTTGCTCTTGGGTAGCTTCAGCGCCATCAATAGTTACTTCAACCGTTTCTATGTCGTCATCTTCCTTTTGTAATTGTGGAAATAAGCGCTCCCACTTATAAGGTTGATGCTTAAAAATTGGTTGGGCACCTGAAATCAAGAAAATTATTGCTTCACCAACAAGGCCAACAATAAATAGGGCGTCTGCTCCTTCAAGTCCGAGAAATTTAAACAAGGCTGCAATGAGTATAATAGCAGCACCTAACCCATAGAAGAAGTTTAGTAGATCGAATTTTCGCATTTGTTATCGATTTCAGTTTTAAAGTTGTAACTAATCGATATGTTAAATGCAACGAATATGCCAGACGAGAAGGAACCGCATTTTTCTGGACAAATCATTAAGCATAAAAAAATCCGTAACATTTTGTTTTACAATGTGTTACGGATTTTAGGCGCTAATATTGGACTGTGTTATTTCACTAATCCTATAGCTGACACAAAATTGGAATAAGTCCCAATATGGGAATTATTCTCTATTTATTACAGGTGGAATGGATATGCAAAGTGTTTCGGAGCATTGAACGTTTCTTTAATCGTTCTCATGCTCGTCCAACGCATTAAGTTTGCCTTTGCACCAGCTTTGTCGTTGGTTCCTGACCCTCTAGCACCGCCAAAAGGTTGCTGGCCTACTACAGCCCCTGTTGGTTTGTCGTTGATGTAAAAGTTTCCAGCGGCATTGCGTAGTTTAACTGTTCCTAACTCAACAGCATATCTGTCTTTTGCGAAAATACTACCTGTAAGTGCGTATTCGCTTGTTGCGTCCACTAGGTCTAAGGTCTCTTCGTATTTGTCCTCGTCGTAGACGTGAATGGTTAATACAGGACCGAAAATTTCTTCGCACATCGTTCGGTATTTTGGATCGTTGGCAACAATAACAGTTGGTTCAATAAAATAACCTTCAGATTTATCAAAGTTTCCACCAGCTATTATCTCAACACCATCTTCTTTAGCTTGAGTGATGAATGAAGCAATTTTGTCAAACGCTTTTTCGTCAATAACTGCATTGATGAAATTACTAAAGTCTTCTGTGGGTCCCATTTTCATTTCCTTCATCATCGACACCAACATGTCTTTAACATCAGGCCAAAGATTACTAGGAATGTATGCACGACTTGCTGCCGAACATTTTTGACCTTGAAATTCAAATGCGCCACGTGCCAATGCTGTAGCTACTTGGTCTGCATTCGATGACTTGTGTACCATAACAAAATCCTTACCGCCTGTTTCTCCCACGATTCTTGGGTAGGTTCTGTATTTGGCAATGTTTGCTCCGATTTCTTGCCATAAGTGTCTAAATACACCTGTAGAGCCAGTGAAATGTAGACCTGCAAAATCGCGATGCTTAAATACTACGTCACCGGTGTCGGGACCGCTTACATACACTAGATTTATTACGCCATCAGGTAATCCAGCTTCCTTAAACACCTTCATAATAACGTGCGCAGAATAAATTTGTGATTCTGCTGGTTTCCAAACCACAGTGTTACCCATCAACGCAGGCGTTCCTGGTAAGTTTGCTGCAATGGCAGTAAAATTAAATGGGGTTAAGGCGAATACGAACCCTTCTAACGGACGGTATTCTAACTTATTCCAAACACCAGGGCTGTTTTCTGGTGGTTGTTCAGCATAAAGCTGTGTTACGTATTGCACGTTAAACCTTAAAAAATCAATAAGCTCACAAGCCGCATCAATCTCTGCCTGATAACAGTTTTTACTTTGGCAAAGCATCGTTGCTGCATTAATTTCATTTCTATATTCTCCAGCGATCAAATCTGCCGCTTTCAAAAAGATAGTCGCTCTATTTTCCCAACTCAAATTGGCCCATGCGTCTTTTGCTTCTAGAGCAGCATCAATGGCCGAAGCCACGTGTGTTTTGTCGCCACGGTGAAATTGACCCAATACATGCTTGTGGTCATGGGGTGGGTGCATTGTTCCAGTGTTGCCTGTTCTCACCTCTTCTCCGCCAATATACATAGGAACATCACGTTGTTCACTGCGCATTTCTGCAAGCTTTGCTTTCAAGTTGTTTACTTCATCGCTTCCAGGTACGTAATCACGTACACGTTCATTTTTTGGTGTTGGTACCTTAAAAAATCCGTTCATTTTCAAATTTTAATTAACTGTAAACCCAATATTTGGGCAATATTTTTATCCAAAATCTCTAAAGAAATTCCAATTTTCTTCATCGGGTAATGGACATTGCAAAAGTAATTTTTCTTTTTTCACTGGATGGATAAACTCCAAACTTTTGGCATGCAAATAGATGAAGCTTCCTTTGCCTTTTCGGCTGCCATATTTTAGGTCTCCTGATATAGGGAAACCAATTTTTGCCATTTGAGCTCTTATCTGATGAGATCTGCCTGTTTTAAGATTCACTTGAATCAAAAACTTGTGATTGGCAGTACCCAGATAATTGTAAGTCAACATACATTTCTTTGAGCGCTTTACTTCCTTGTCGTGTGCTCTTGATATGTTCTTGTCTTCCATCTTGACCAACCAATGTGTTAAATCCTCCGACAATTTGCGTGGCTTTTTCTGCAAAAGTGCGTAGTATGTCTTTTTGATGCTGTGGTCTTGCATCATCTTGTTCATGCGAGTCAAGGCTTTAGAGGTCTTTGCAAAAATGATAACACCGCTAACGGGTCGATCGAGTCTGTGAATTGTACCAAGGTAAGCCTCTCCAGGTTTGTTGTACTTCTTTCGAATGTAGGCTTTGATGTAATCACTTAAACAGGGGTCGCCAGTAACATCTCCTTGGACCAAAATGCCAGCAGGTTTATTGACCGCAATTAGGTGATTGTCTTCGTAAATAATTGATTTTGAAACGTTGTATGACATTACACTATATTAACTTCTGGCTCTAAGATTACGTTAAATGTTTCTTTCACCGAACGTATAATTTCTTTAGCAAGACCAAGTACTTCAGAACCGCTTGCTCCACCATAATTGACAAGCACTAGCGCTTGTTTTGCATGACTACCGGTATTGCCAATTTTTTTCCCTTTCCAACCGCATTTCTCTATTAACCAACCAGCCGCAATTTTCACATGTGAGTCTCCAGCGGGGTAGCTTCTTAAATCTGGATTGGACTTTTTTATTTCGTCAAACAAAGATTTTGGAATGACCGGGTTTTTAAAGAAACTTCCGGAGTTTCCCAGTACACGAGGGTCGGGCAATTTGCTCTGGCGAATTTCGATGACGGCATTGCTTACATCTTTAATCGTTGGATTATCTATACCGGCACTCGAAAGTTGATCCATAATTGCACCGTAGGTAAGTTGCAAACTGTGCTGTTTTGAAAGACACAAGTCGATGCCTGTGATAAACACTTTGTTTTTTAATTCATGTTTAAAAACACTGTTTCGATACCCAAAGTGGCACTCCGTATTCGACAACGAGCGCTCCTCGCCAGATTCTAAGTCGATGAAGTATACCTGTGTCAAAACATCTTTCAGTTCTACGCCATATGCGCCAATATTTTGAATCGGAGATGCGCCCACACAACCAGGTATCAGCGACAAATTTTCTATCCCTCCCCAGTTTTGATCAATGGTGTACAACACGGTTTCGTGCCAGTTTTCTCCTGCGCCAACGTGAATGGTAACGTCTTTTTCGGTTTCTGTTATCAAATGGATTCCTTTGATCTCATTTTTGATAACCGTCCCTTCGAAGTCATTGGTAAATAGAACGTTACTTCCTCCGCCTAAGATGAAAAAAGGTGATTTGAAAACGGAATTTTTCACCAACTCTTTGACTTGGTCGGCTGATGTAACTGGAACAAACTCCTTGGCAGTGATTGACATCCCAAATGTGTTGAGGTCTGCAAGGTTTTTGTTGAATTCTTTCTTCATTCGGTTGGCAAATATCTGTGCTAATCATCACACATTAGCCATATAGACTCAAATTTGTTTATGCCTTTAGTTCTTGCCAATAGATATACCGTAGCCATTTAGACTTGGCAGAGTTAAGTGCAATCCATAAACCGGTGCTGCCATGTAAGAAGCCTAGTTTTATCAGATAAATTTTGATAAAGTGAGTGCATGCACTTAATCCGGCTTTAAGACCATTATTTGATTTTCTATGGGTTATATCCCTTTTAGCAGCTAGGCGTGCGTATTTGTGCACCGTTTCTAGGTGTTCTTTTTTACCCGATACCGTAAAGTGTTCAATGTTGCCTGAAAGGTGTTTGGTTTCCGTTTTATGGCTAAGTTGCAGTGTTTCGTGAACGAAGTCTCCCGACCACGCGCAAGTAGTTTTGTCGTAAAGTCGAAGCTTTGTGTCAGGGTACCAACCCCCGTATTTTATCCATTTTTTACCGAAATAGTTCTTGCGGTTGAAGGAATACGCATCAACTAAACCCATCGTTTTACTTTTTTGTATAGACGCTATTGCCAGTTGGTCTAGGGCCTCATCAGCATCGATAGACAGAATAAAATTATGTTTAGCCAGGGTCGCACCTTTGTTCTTCGTTTTGCTATAACCAAGCCAGTCTGTTGGTATTAACCGGACCTTGTTGAATGTTTTGCATATACGCGCTGTATCGTCTGTACTATGGCTGTCAAGTACCAAAATTTCGTCACTAATATCAAGCACACTGTTTAAGCAACGTTCGATTGTTGCTTCCTCGTTGAGTGTGATAATCACTGTCGATATTTTGTTCACGTTCATTATGAGACACAAAAAAAGCCCAAATAATTGGGCTTTAAAATTTTATATGTAACAGGTTGATTAGCTGTGCTCAGCGCCGTCTTCGGTAGATTCTGGAGCTTCGTCTTCATCACCTTCTTCTGTACCTGCATCTTCTGTTTTGTGAGCGCATTCATCACCACACTCTTCAGAACAAACATGCGCTTCTTCAGTTTTATGTGTGCAACCGTCTTTACAGTCATCACCACAAACGTGAGCTTCTTCGCCACCTTTCTTGTCCGAACAACATTCTTTTTCACAGTCATCAGCGCATTTCTCGCCATGTTTTTCTGCGCATTCCTCTTTTTTGCAATCTTCTTTGCACTCTTCTTTCTTTTCTCCACCATTACATGCTGCAAAAGCAATTGCAATAAAAGCGATGAATAATACCTGTGTAATCTTTTTCATTTTCTTTATTTTGTGCGAAATTAAAACAACTTTAATACATTCGAGGTATAGTCGTATACCTATTTAAAAGCTGACTGTAATAATTCATTATGTTTAAGAAAATTCTTCTTTGGTTGTTGTTTATCACAATTGCCGTGTCAACTTTGATTTTCACTTTTGTCATCTATGTAAACTTTAGTGAGGGGAAAAGAGCTGGCGAGCTTATCAAGATGAGTAAGAAAGGGGTTATGTTCAAAACCTACGAAGGTCAATTGAACACCGGAGGTTTCTCAGAAGGTAATGGTGATATCACCTCAAGTATATGGCACTTTAGCGTAAAGTCTTCTAGCGACGAGGTGCTGCAAGACATCGATAATGCGATAGACGGAGGATACCGTGTAAAACTCTATTACGAAGAGAAATATATGAGTGTATTCTTTCTGGGTGATACCAAGTATTTTGTTACCAAGGTCGAAAGAGTCAGGGAAGAGTAGACTAATCTAGGTCAATATGATTTGTCTTAACATTTCTAGGGCAAGATTCCCAGAACGTTCAATGTTTTGACGTCGATCACCACGTAATTGATAAACCCTACTATCCGTATTTATTCCGTTGGTCACGGCCATCCATACTGTCCCTACAGGCTTATCTTCTGTTCCTCCTGACGGACCAGCGATACCTGATATGGCGACACCATAATTCGTGTTGTTTTTGAGTTTTACAGCTTTGGCCATTTTTTCAACTACTTCCTGACTTACGGCCCCTTTATTCCATAATAGTTCTGCATCCACACCAAGTACTTCAGTCTTATTCTCGTATGAATAGGTTACCACAGACCCTGGGAAATAAGCCGAACTTCCAGGCATAGAGGTTATCAAATGGGCCACATATCCTCCAGTACAGCTTTCTGCCACAGAAACAGATTCCTGTTTCTCCGTTAACAAACTACCAACAATCTCTTCGATTCGTTTGTCGCTTGTTGCAATAACATATTTACCAAGGATTGCTTCAATAGCCGAAACCGCTTTCGTAATTTGGGACTCAATCAAAGTTGCATCTTTTCCTTTCCCTGAAATACGTAGGCGAACAACGCCGTAGTTAGGCAAATAAGCAATTTTTAACCCTGCAGGTAAGCCAAGTTCTATCGATTCGATTTGTTCGCTTATTAAAGATTCTGGAATGCCTGAAACAACCAAGGTACGATGAGACACTATATCTACCGATCTCTTTTGTAGTTGAGGGAATACGAAATTGCTTAGAATGTCTTTCATTTCGTATGGCACACCCGGTAAACACACTATAATCCGGTTGTCTATTTCAAACCAAAGTCCTGGTGCGGTCCCAAAGTTGTTTTGTAATGCCTTGGCATTGGCTGGAATTAAGGCTTGATCGCGATTAACTTGGGTAATTTCCCTTTTCAGGTGATTGAATATCCGTTCCACGTTTTTAAATGCAGATTCGTCGAAGACCAAATCCACACCAAAATAGGCGCAAAGTGTCTTTTTTGTTATGTCATCTTTTGTTGGACCTAGGCCCCCAGTCATGATAATTAAATCACTATTTTTTATCCCATTATCAAGAGATTGGGTAATGGCGTCAGCTGTATCAGAAATTGTTGTAATCCGCGTCACGTCCCAGCCTAAGGGGTTTAGCTGTTGGCCAATCCAAGCTGAGTTGGTGTCGATTACTTGCCCTATAAGGATTTCGTCGCCAATAGTAATTATTTCTGCCTTCAAGAGAATATTATTTAAACGACGAAGGTAGTGTGATAAATGGTATTCTTTGAAGTAGTTAACCGTAACTTTTTATCTGTAACATTGTTGTACTTTAAACAAAA
>Ga0055584_100004319_pt1 | contig 13975 bp, 6 predicted proteins | sample OSDHelmetaG_FD_58716 | JGI IMG/M metagenome (GOLD analysis project Ga0055584, IMG submission 58716) | Pelagic marine sediment microbial communities from the LTER site Helgoland, North Sea, for post-phytoplankton bloom and carbon turnover... | ecosystem: Environmental > Aquatic > Marine >... | reverse complement strand
ATTGGCAGCTTCTCTTCCTGCTGGTCCTACCGTTTGGTCTGATCGTTTGGATCTGGTTGCGTCAAAATGGCGAAATCGTAATGCCATTCGACCACGGTCGCCAGAAAAAAGGGCGTGTCTGGAAGTTTTTTTTAAACATCGCGGAATCTGTGCCGGCATTACTTTTAGCAGTCGTGATCATCATCTTGGCTGGCCCGACCAACCTAGGGACACCGGTTCAACAGCGTGAATTGAAAAACATTCAATTCTGCCTGGATGTCTCGGGAAGCATGACCGCCAAATTCGGTGCGGGCTCAAGATACGACGCTGCGATGGAGGCCATTAACGATTTCATCGACTACCGCGAAGGCGACTCATTCGGTTTGACGATTTTTGGCGTTCAAAACCTGCAATGGGTACCCCTAACCAGCGACACATCCGCGTTCAAGTGTGCTACGCCATTTCTGCGACCCGAGTCTCTACCCCGTGGTTTTGGAGGCACAATGATTGGCAAGGCGCTTCAGGCATGCCAAAAAGTTCTGGTTGAACGAGAAGAGGGAGACCGCATGATCTTACTGGTCTCCGACGGTGCAAGTTTCGATTTGAACTCCCCAAACGACGAAGAACTCGCAAAGAAATTGCGTGCCGATGACATCACCGTTTACGCTGTCCATATATCTAACACTTCGTTGCCACCTGAAGTTGCGACAATCACGACTTTAACCGGCGGCGAGTCCTTTACACCCGGCGACAAAGATGGCCTGCGTGCTGTCTTTCGCAAAATCGACCGAATGCAGGAAACGAAGCTGAAACCGGCGTATGCTGTTCGTCAGGATTACTTTTGGCCATTTGCCGTGACTGGCATGGTTTTGCTGGGCGTGAGTTTACTGACGTCGTTCGGACTCAGATACACTCCATGGTAGGCAACAAAGCTTAACGTTATTGCAAATGTATTCACCAGAAACCATCACTTTCGTTGCTGTTATCTGCTACTCCCTTGCAGAACTGATTCATGCATGGCGAGTGTCAAAAATAAGTGCGTTGGCATTTGGCGATAAACGACGCCCTGCAGGGTGGGCAATGGCCTCCCCTTTTCTTCGGATCGCCGCATTCTGCGGTCTCAGTTGGGGGATCATCACACTTTATTTTCTTGATCCAAAAATACATAAAGGCAATGAAATTCCGGACGCTCAAAAGAAGCATTTGGTGATCATCCTGGACGTGTCGCCAAGCATGGGCCTTGATGACGCCGGCCCTCAAAAAGACCAGGCGCGACGCAAACGGGCGGCGGAGATCATGGAATCTTTTTTTAAACGCGTCGTTGTCGATGAATACAAAGTCAGTGTTGTCGCTGTCTATAACGGTGCCAAGTCTGTTGTGGTCGATTCGAAAGACCTTGAGGTCGTTCGGCACATCATGGAAGAAATCCCAATGTACTTTGCTTTCAAACCGGGCAAGACAAAACTTTATTCTGGCCTGAAAGAAGCGGCGAGGATCGCGAAAGATTGGAACCCGAAAAGCACAACGTTGTTGATGATCACTGACGGGGATACGGTTCCTGCGACTGGAGTACCAAGAATGCCCGCGTCGATTAAGAACTTACTGATAGTAGGCATTGGCGACTCCCAGGGCGGAAAGTTCATTGATGGACATCAATCGAGGCAGGATTCCTCGACGCTTCGTTCGATTGCAGTTCGCATGAACGGTTTTTATCACGATGGAAACAAGAACCACATCAGCTCATCCACAATCTCTGACCTCACCTCAAGCGACATGAAGAATTCGTTTGACGAACTCGGAAAACGTGAATATGCGTTGATCGCGATTGCGATCGGCGCTACTGTATTGGCACTTTTGCCGCTATTTCTGTTCTATTTTGGTACGTTCTGGCGACCGGGGGTCAAAAAAAGTGTTCAAAACGAGCGGCAAATCACGACATTTCAAAGGTAAGTAACGTATTCGAAACCCTTTTCGGCCTATCGTAACCGCAAAGATTCAATTGGCGAGCGAGAAGCTCTTTTCGAAATCAGATCGATCAAAAGAAAAGCTTGGCATTTCATAGCGTATTTTGGTAGATTATCGAAAGTTTAATAGTTCAAACCAGAGGTCAAATATGAGGCGCGTGTTAATCGCCGCTTGGTGTTTTGTACCGATTTGTTTCCTGGGTTTCCATTATGGAGCTCCAGGGAAGAAAATGCAGACTCTTGATCAGATCGATCAACTTGTTCGCAGTGCAAAACTTTCAGCAGAGCAGGAAGAATGGGCTTCGGTCGTTTCAACGTACGAAGACGCCTTGGCGTTAATGCCAAAAGATATGACGGTCGAGTCAAGGAAACTCTTGCTGGAAAAGTGCAAAGCCCAAATGATGGCCAAGGAGCTTCCCAAGGCCCACAGCAATTTGCAAACATTGCTAGACGATATGCTGCAAGAACCAGCTGAAAAACATGACCAATCACTGATCAATGAGACGCGGTCGTCACTGGCTAACTCTCAATATTACATGACATGGCTCATGCGTCTGGAAGGCGAACCTGAAGAACGCTGGATGCCAGAGATTGAATCGGCACGTCAACATTACAAATTGTTGAGCGATCAGGTCGAAAAATCAGGTGATACTGGTCAAGCCAAGAAGTACAAAGAGGACCTGGAATCATCAATCCGATTGGCCCGAATGGATCTGTCAGAACTACAAGGACTCCCGCTACCGTCCCAATGACAGGGCACGTGAAGCGGTAAAGGCAAACGTCGCGGTCGCGGCAAGAAAAAAGGTGGCGGTGGTGCAGGATTCAATCCTCCTCCGACAGGTTCAGGTTCGTAAGAATCAGAACAACTGAATTGTAAAAAGGGCGTGAATCATCACGCCCTTTTTTATTTGAACTTGCTGATTTATCGTTGAATCTTATTCGTGATTCAACAATTTGAACCTAAAATGGGAGATCCGGCGGCTGATTATTTCGTCCTGACGCGGTGAGTGCAGCCACCCGAAAACGCAAGCAAGTGCACGACGATCCCCGGGCTACCGCAGCGGGGCAATAAATCAAACGACTGCGGACGTGCGTTCCGCAAATGCGCATGCCTCTCTCTGGATCTAAGATTCAAAACCAAAACATTCCAATGACGATCATTCTAATGACAAAGAAAATCAACATTCGATATGCCGCGCTGAAAATGGGGCTGCTTTTTCTTTTGTTGCTGAATGCCGGCAACGCTTACGCTCAAACAGTCGCCCGAGCCTTAAAACTGATTCGGCCGACGAGTGCTCGCCAAGTGATTCAAAAAGCGGGCACCGTATCGCCAGGACAGGCACCCGAACTACCGCTGGGCACGGTTGCCAACGACGAAGCCGTGGTAGAAGAGACCAAAAGTCCCCGATTGACCAAAACTCTCCTTCTTCAATTCAATCGCAGTCCTGTCTCTGTCCTGAAGGCATGGTCGCTGCGAAACAACCCTCCAACCCCAGAACGGCAGAAACCGGTTCCACCCGGCCCCGATACGCCTGCAGAGATTTTAGAACGAACGCAAAAACTGGTACAACAATTTGAACAAAATGTCATTCTCGGTGATTGGGACGCCGCAAAAACGTTCTTAGCAGGGTTCGAGGAAAAGGAAGAAGCCAAAGAAGCTTACAACTACGTTCTGCAAAAGCTGTCATCGTTTCCAACGGCAACTGGGGTACCGAGTTCAATGTCACGTGGCGTAACGCCAGACGACCATGTCATGAAGCCAGATGACTTGCTCGGGATCGTTGCAATTGCTCCGATCGCACTTGAGAAATCGAACTTTCAGACGATTGGAAATTTACTTGCTCGGTCACGAACACAGGGTTACGACTTGGTCGACTTTCTCGCAAAGCTGAAAAAGGGAATCGGTGTTCTTGGCGGCAAAGATCCAATAACACGTTTGAATGCGGCAACTGTTTTGGTGTCCGCAGGTCTTCCCATCGAAGCAATGGAATTTTTGAACTCACCCGAAGAAGCCTATCAAGCAAAAGACGTCGATTCCTTGATGCTCTTGTCGAGTGCATCTCGGGCGCAATATTCGTCTTCGCGAAAACCGGAACTTCTTGAGTCGGCGTGGAAAATCAATCAAATGGTTTTAGCTTTGCCAGAAATTGATGATGCAGAAAAGAACAAGGCGCTCCAAGTAGCAGTTTCACTTGCCCCCAAGGTTCGTGAAGACTTGGGGCAAACCTGGATGGATGGCAGTTTCACGTCCGATCCGAAACGTGGAATCCAAATCATCGCGGGCATCGGCGAAGCAACATTCAACGGTCAAGCCACCAACCGAACAAGCCCAGCGACTCGAATCGAGGGTTTGAAATTGCAAAAGAACTGCGTCGAGACATTGTTGCGGTCGACTGGAACAGCCGAAAAAGCTGAGGACTGGTTTCAAACCGTTGATCTGCTTGCCAAGAGCTGGTTGAAGGAAGCCACTTTCTCACAGCGGTATGCCAAGTCGTCCGGTGTTTCTTCATTTCGTCGTGATCGATATGGAAATATTTTTTATGCGAATGATGATGAAATGATGGGTATGGTTCCGCAGCAGTCATCTCGCAATCGCCCCGTACCCATCAATGTTCGTGATGTTCTGGAACTTCGCCCTGAAGGAGAATGGTTCGAGGGAATCAGTGACAATCTAAAAACCAAGTTCCGTGAGACTTATGCACGACTCTACTTGAAAAATTCCGAGGAAGAAAAAGCATTCCCATTAATCGAAACGATTACTGCGACAGATAAAAAGCTGGGTAAATCTCTGATTGAAGAGTTCCTTACGGTATGGACACGAAACCATAATCCGAATGCCAGCAATAACAATCGAAACTCCTACATTTACTTCTTTGGATTTGAGCAACGCGCGAATTCGATTCCATTAACTCGAAGCAAGCAACAGCGAAATCTTGCCGAGTTGAAAAAATGGATTTCTCGAATGCGACAACTGGAACTCGATGAAATCGACGAAGAAAAGTTGGTTCGCGCTTTTACAACCTGTCATTCGACTGCAGAAGTTTATCGCATTGAGGACATTGAGGAAGTCTTTGGCTCAATGGATTCACTGAAGTCGTCGACGATCGCTGGGTTGGTGCAAAAGATGAGGACGAATCTGACAACTTCATGGCGCAAACCCGCGACTCAACAAAAATCAAACACAAATCGCAAAGAGCCCGAAATCAAAAAAGAGGTGTTACGCGGCTATGATGTTGCAGAAAAAATTGTTCGCAATGCACTGATACAAGATGCGGACAATTGGGAATTGAAGCTGGCCAAAGCCTGTGTGATTTTTGACAAGAACTCCTACGCTCAAGAAGTACAGAAGAGTTCGGAATTTACGCTTAAGCAAAAACAAGTTTACGGCCAATTCGCAGACGCGGCAGCAACCTATTCGAAAGCCGTCGAATCTTTGGAAGAAGACGAACAAAACACAAAGGTATTTGATCTTTGGTTTTATGCGGCGCTGGGAGCCTGTGACCTATCGCAACTTGACCACAAAAAACTCTCTGCAGAACCGCAATTTAGTTTGATTCGTCAGGCAATCGACAAACTACCTGGCGAGGCACCGACCAAGCATCTGTCACAATTTGCCAATAAGCTTTTCACAAGGATGAGTCCGCTCAAACCGGAAATGAAGTATCGCTATCTCAAAGGCGGTTTCGAAATCGTTGGTGATCATAAAGATGCTTGGGAAGCGAAAAAAGTATTTCAGTACTACAAGGATCTTGTGTCAGAAATTCAATTGCGAACCGAAATCGATGGCTCCGATATCATCGGTGAAAAACCGTTTGGTATGTTTGTGCATCTTTATCACACCGAAGAGGTTGAACGTGAATCTGGCGGGTTCGCAAAGTATCTACAGAATCAAAACAACATGCAGAACGCATATAACTATGGTCGGCCAACCAACGACTATCGTGACGCTTTTGAAACCTCGGCGATCTCAGCTTTATCGGAACATTTTGAAGTCATCTCTGTCACATTTGAAGATGAGAAAAACCTTGAGTCTCGCGAAGATTTGAATCCAGGCTGGCGAATCACACCGTACGCCTACATCCTGATGAAAGCACGTGGTAAAGAAGTCGATATGATTCCACCAGTGAAATTGGACCTAGATTTCTTGGACACATCGGGCTACGCCGTGCTTCCCATTGAATCTAAAGCGATTCCGGTGGATACCGTTTCCAACCTTCCCCAAGCCCGTCCGATGACCAATTTGGAAATCACGCAAACACTAGATGAACGCCGGGCTGGCGAAGGGAAATTAGTTCTGGAAGTCAAGGCAACAGCCCACGGGTTGATTCCCGACTTTGACGAAATCCTCGAATTGAACACATCAGAATTCGATCCAATTGATAAACAGGATCAAGGTGTTTCCGTATCAGCATTTGATCCAGAATCGAATGAAATCCAGATGGTAACCGAAAGAGAATGGTTGATTGAACTAAAAGCAAGGGATGATGCCGGTAAACCGAAGGAGTTTGAGTTCTGTACGTCAAAAATTTCGGACGTTGAGTTGTCATTCAAACGCTACCAGGATGCAGATTTAGTCGATGTTGAACCGGTCGTCTCTCTGGAGAATGATTACGGAAAAGCCAGCCGTGCCTGGATTTACTGGCTGGCGGGCGGTGTGCCGCTGGTTTTGATTCTGGTCGGCTTGGTTGTTGTCGTTTCTCGGATGCCTACAACTGAGATCATTCGCAAATACAGCGTTCCGTCCGAAGTCACGCCATTGAACGTGATCAGTCTGTTAAAGCAAATTCGGGGCGACGAGAAACTGAGCATCGAGCAACAACGGCAGCTTGACGCATCGATTGACGAAATTGAGCAGCATTTCTTTTATACACAAACCGACAACGCACCCGACATTAAAACATTAGCCCAAGAATGGGTCGCTAAGGTTGCGTAAGTTTTCATTCTGTTTTCAAAGGTTTGAGCAGCATGGCGCATACCGACTGTTCACCATTTTGTAACTCAAAACTTTTGCTGATCCGCACAAGCATGATGTGCTAAAAAATCGATTCCGTTTGTACTCGCAAACCGAATAGCGGATCTAGTATTGGCTTGGGCGATGCCAATATTTGGACTGGAGAAATTCCCCCTTCGTCAGTCCGATTGAGCTTCAACCGAAATACAAATTCGATTCCTGGAAGAAAGAATTGGCGTCAATTGCCTCGGGGGCCCCTTTCCATATCTGCTTCGAATAGAATAAGGGCGTTCACCCACACGACCATTTTTGAGGTTCTCATGTTGCAATATCGCTTGACTCTTGCACTGCTGTTTTGCGTCAATGCATTCGCCTGTTCCTGCACAGTGTTCGCTATGCAAGAGGACGCAAAGGAATTCAGCACCGCCAAAAACGATGCCGACTTGGCAAAATATTTCGCCGCCGAGACAAAGAAAATTTCGGATGATTGCCTTAATGACATCAATTCAATCGATGAATGGAATTCAAAAAAGCAGGAACTGCGCGGACAGCTTTTTGAAATGCTGGGACTATCGCCACTTCCGCAGAAAACCGATCTCCAGGTTGTTTACACCGGCGAAACAGAACACGAAGAATTCGTTGTTCGGAAACTTCATTTTCAATCGCGACCAGGTTTGTACGTAACCGGAAATCTTTACGTTCCAAAGAAGGTCAAGAAAAAACTACCGGCGATTCTGTACGTTTGCGGTCACGGTCGCGTCAATATCGACGGGGTAAGCTACGGGAACAAAGTTCACTACCAGCACCATGGCAGTTGGTTTGCTCGAAACGGCTACGTCTGCCTCACCATCGATACGCTTCAACTTGGGGAAATCGAAGGGATCCATCATGGTACCTACCGAGAGAAAATGTGGTGGTGGCTGAATCGAGGCTACACGCCTGCCGGGGTAGAAGCATGGAACTGCATTCGGGCAATTGACCTGCTGCAATCACTGCCTGAGGTTGATGCCAAGCGGATTGGTGTGACGGGCCGAAGCGGTGGCGGTGCATACAGTTGGTGGATCGCAGCGATCGATGAACGAATCAAATGCGCCGTGCCTGTCGCTGGCATCACCGACATGAAAAACCACGTGGTCGACGGATGCATTGGGGGCCATTGCGACTGCATGTTCATGGTAAATACGCACCGCTGGGATTATCCGATGGTAGCCGCATTGGTTGCTCCCCGCCCTTTACTGATCAGCAACACAGATAGCGACGGCATCTTTCCGCTCGACGGAGTCTATCGGACCTTCAACAAGGTCAGAAAGATTTATCGCCTCCACAATGCAGCAGACCAATTGGCACTGAATATAACAGCCGGGCCGCACAAAGACACGCAAGAGTTGCGAATGCACGCGTTTCGTTGGTTCAATCACCACATGAAGAATGACGATTCGCTCATTTCAAAGCCAGCAGAAAAGTTCCTTGAACCGAAACAACTTAAGGTCTTTGAGACGCTGCCGGCGAATCAACGGAACTCCAAAATCCACGAGACGTTTGTTGATACGGCGGACGTGAAACGTCCAAGCAGCCACGCAGAATGGCAGCAATGGTGTTCAGAGTGGAAAACCCAATTGAAAGAACAGACGTTTCGCGGCTGGCCTATCGATGGATCGCCGGTGAAGCCCATTCAATTGTCGGAGAGCAAGCTATTAATTGCACAACAAACGATAACAAGAGTCGACTATCAATTCGAAAGTCAAAAACATGTGCCACTCACATTTACGGTCTTAAAGAATGATCGCGTGAAATCGATTCAACGTTACCAAATGATGATCGTTACCGACGATAGCTGGATCGGTATGAATCAGTGGTTGAAAACCGGTTATCGCAATTCCGATAAAGGTCCACAGCTCGACATCCTCAAGCAATTGCTTCGGCAAGACTCGACTGCTATCGTCATCTTCACACCGCGAGGCGTCGGCAAAAATCGCTGGAATCAGGAATCAAAAGCCAACACGCAAATTCAGCGCCGGTTCTATTTGCTGGGACAAACGGCTGATGCCATGAGAGTTTACGATATCATTCGTTGCATTTCGTCACTGAAGTCGCTTGCATCGGATGATATCGACGTGTTGGTTTCTGCAGAAAAATCAGCAGCGATACTCTCCGCCTATGCGGCAATTTTCGAGCCGGCGATTTCCAGACTTTACTTATTCAATCCACCCGCATCACATCGGTCGGGCCCGTTTCTTCTAAATGTTCGGAAAATCATCGACATCCCGCAAGCGATTGCGTTGGCCGCGGAGACCACTTCAATCGAATTGTCAACTTCCGACGCAAAACCCTTCCGTTTTCTAAGTGAATTGGAAACTGCCATCGGTAAGCAAACAGGAGTCGAATTAAAGACCAAATGAAACCCGTCATGAATGGGTCGAGCGGACACGATTTGGAACGAGGAACCATTCAGCGGCAGTTCGGTTATGGAACAGCCTCAAGAGTGGAGCCAAGCGGTTGGTCAACATCGCACTAACCGGTAGCGATGCTCGCCAGAACGGGGAGTCCCACCATTTGAGGACGGTCGCTCCATTGCTATTCAGGTCTGAAAGTACCAATAGTGCCCCGCCGAGGGCCTGAAGATTTGAAGACCGCCAAACTACGAAATCACTGACTCAATTCTGCTTTTTCCGAATCGGTGACCTTAGGACTTGTTTTCCCGCTCTTATCTTCTTTCTTCTTAGGCGGTTTATTGGCAAGCCATTGGTTTAAATTGGCGGTTTGTTTTTCCGTAGGTTTCGCAATTTTGACTATGGTCCAATTTGATTTCGGTTTGGCTTCCATTGTCATATTACGTGATACAATTTGACCACGCCGAACGGTTAGCACCTCTTTCATATCGCCTGGCTTAAACGCCTTCAATCGAGCAGTCAAATCGGATGACGTCAGTCGATATCCATCAATCGAAATCAATTCGTCACCCACATTGATTCCCGACTTAAATCCAGGTGAATTTCGAACCACAGAACTGACCTCCACTTTGCCATCATTTGTTTTCAGGCTCAAACCGGTCCATAACACCGTCTTCGCGTCATCGTCTTCTTTTTCTTTCTCTTTCTCTTTCTTGAATTCCAAACCGTAAACACTCAAAGCCGCCTGATAGTCTAATTCGTCCGTGGAATCGATTGCTTTTGCGAACCAGCCAGACAAGTCCTTCCCGGCGATGGCCGAAACCAGATCCCGAAATTGCTTGCTTGAGTAGCCGCGATCGCCCGAATACTTTGTGTAGAGTTCCTGCAAAACATTGTCCAAAGATTTCTTGCCATCGGTGGCAGATCGAATTTCAGCATCCAATAAAAACGCAGCAACCGCACCCTTGGTGTAATAACTGATCTGCGAATTTTTCGAATTTTCGTCTTGACGATAATACTTGATCCACGCGTCGTAGGAAGATTCAGAAAGCGACTGAGTCAAACGGCCTTCGGTGGTTTGCAAGGAACGAATTTGCTTGGACAGTTGGGTCAGATACTCTTTCTCCGAATACAATCCAGCTCGTTTCACGGCAAGATCATCGTAGTAGCTGGTCACACCTTCGGCGATCCACAATGTCGTAAAGTAATTTTCGTTTTCGTAATCATACTTCACCAATTCGACCGGACGCAGGCGTCGAATGTTCCATGTATGAAAAAACTCATGACTGACGAGTCCTAACCAACTTAAATAACGGGTTCTTTGCCCGAAATTCCAGCGGCTTGTCATCATCAACGTACTGTTATCATGTTCAAGACCTCCACCCGATTCCACAATCGCGTTAAGAAACTTGTAATCCTTGTAAGGGACGACGCCCCAAATTTTTTGATGCTCGGCGACAATTTTGGCAACGTCTTCCGCCGCCTTCTTAAAATCCCAAAGTCCGTCACCCCCCTGACTGATCAATTGATGCGGAACTCCACCAACTTCAAATGTTTCGATCGATGGATTGCCCAGAATAATGGGTGAATCAACCAGGTAATCGAAGTCTGTTGCGACGAAATGCCTGTCATGATTTACAACAGGCAGCAAGCCCGACGCAACCGTTTTCCATTGGCTCGGAAGCTCAAATTCAACTACGTGCTTTAGCTTGCGGGAATTGATCTCTGTAATGAATGTCGGTGCACCATTGAGAATGGCGAATTTTTCTTCGACCCAGTTCGTTCGAACCGACATTTCACGGCAATAAAGACGATAGTTAACCGCAACTTTTTTCGTATTCGAGCACCCGATCTTCCAACGGTTCTTCTTTGTCTTTTGGACGTCGAGCTTTTTTCCCGATTCGTCAGTGGCCGAAATCGATTCAATGTTTCGAGCATACTCGCGAACAAGATAGGAACCAGGAGTCCAAACCGGCATGAAGATTTCCAACTGCGGGGAAGACGTAGTGTCGAAAATCGCAGTTATGTCGACGTAATGGTTTTGAGCATTTTCAAACTTCAAAACGTAACGGACTTCAGCAGCGTGACTTGTTGAAAACGAAGCCCACGCGGCGAAGAGTGCATAAAAAATTACTGAACGAACGAAATATCGAACCGAGTGACTTTGTCTTATGTTCATTGAGTTGTTTAATTCTGAGAGACGACAGGAAGCTTCCTAGATTAATTCAAATTAGGAAGTAATCAAAAAAAAATCCACCGGTTACGAAATCATATTGTTGGATCGGGGTGATTGCTCATGTCGTGAAAGACGATACGCCGACCCCATTTTGAGAAACGAGACACCAGACCGAAAAACAAACGTCGCGGGAATGGAAAGTGACATTGCCAAAAATGGCAGGTCATAGCAAGCGCCATAAACAACCAAAAGAATCAGGGCGGTGCCAAGAATCAATAACCCCCAACCGAGAACGTCATTCACGATATTCATAAAACTACTTTCAAAACTCGAAAAATCGGTAAAGCTCTCTTGAAACGACGAAAACAGCGATGAAACCACAGGTGCCTTCAAACAGAATAAACAGAAATCGAATCCACGAAAACGGCAGCGCACGCTCCCATTGGTTCTGACGGGCAAAACTTTCATCATGAATCCACAGGTAACTCAATCGGATCAAAATCAGTCCATTTATGGCCGTCCAAATCGAATAGAGCACGCCCCATGGCCATGCGGGAAAAGAGGCCTGATTGGTCGCGAAGACACCAACGATACAAACGACGAAAAAACCCACAAAACTGATCACGTGATTTTCGGTCGTAACGTCACCACTTGCGGATTTTCGGGCGTTAAAAAACGATGTCAAAACCACGAACGCACCAGCGATCAAGGGCCACATGAAAAGACTGCTCCCAAATTCACGGCTACGTGAAACCGCAAGCAGAATTAACGTCACGACAGTGGCCAGCAAGCACTGGATGAAAAACATTCCACCTGCGGCACTTGCATGGTCATTTGGACTCCAACCATTCCTGCCAATCAAGTCCAGCTCTTTATCCAAACTGCAACTCAGCTGACGATTTAGGTAAAACTTTGATTCATCTGAAGTGGAGGAACGCCATTCACGATGATCAAAAAAAATGCGAGCCAGAACGACCATCACAAATAAAAACCAAATCAACAAATACGTTTGAACATAATGGATTCGAAGAATTCCTGGTTGTATTGGCGAGGGAATTCGGTCCGCGACAAAATAAGCACCGACCGCCATCATCAAAGCTAACGGCAGCGAAATAAACAGGCTTTGAAAAGGCTCAAACACATGCCACATACGCCGATTTTCGATGTAATCTTTCCCTTTCGGATGAAGGCGTTTTGGATTTAATTCAAAATACGAAAACGCGAATGCCATCAGAGCGACCAGCGAAACACTATCGATCAAGTGCAAAATGAAGTCGCCGGGCGTTCGATCCAAAAAATATTGCATGAACCGGTTGTTATACATAGCCAGCCGAATGAACAAATTCCCGATGAATATCACGCACAGCGGAAACATGGAAGGTAGCAGCAAATACCAGCCGACCAAAACGATCATTGCAACCAAGATTAAACCATCATGGCCAATGGCCATGGCCTGAATCGCGTTGCAACCGATAAAACCAATCATCGCAAACATTCGCGATGTACTTAGCTCCGTTCGTTCGGGTTGAGTATGAGTTGCTGAGTGTTGTGGAGGTGACTCGTCAATGTCTTTTTGTGCATTTGCCATTTCACCCACCTTTTCCATGATTGGAAAGCGACTGTCCGGCAATGGGTGGCTGGGGAGTCGTCGACCATGCCGCTGCCGGTTTACCGGCAGCGCCGCGCACATCGCCATACCCCGGCTGAGATGAACTGGGCTGGTAGGACGTCGGAGCCACACCAGGACTAACTGGACCACGAGCCCCGCCCGCTTTCAAAATCCTCAATTCACCTACGACTTTTTCCAACAAGTTCACATCGTCGAGCTCAGAAAACGTTGCGCCTAAACCGAAGAATTCCGAAACCTGTTGAATACTCATGTTCTTGTTCACCGATTGCATGTACTCAAATGCCTGACGAGCTACTTGATCATCAATGCAATTTGCGATTTCTCTCGGTGGCACGCTCACCAACATCACTCGATGAAAATTCGCGCGAGCCACTCGAACACTTTGAAGCAACTGTTGATAGGCATCCGCCGCGACACCAAAATCACCCACCAACACAAACAGTTCGTTGTCTTTCGCCCTGGCTACGTTTTCAATCAATGCCTTTGCAATCTGCGTCACAGATTTTTCTTTTTCCAACCGCCCCGCACCATAATTCGCTACCAGTGAAAGCGAATTCGCAACCGATGGATATTCCGCAAAAAACCGATCGCAGGCGGCGCGAAACATTTGCTCATCATAAGCCATACGATGCCCCTTTGATGTCGAACCACCCTGGATCCAATTCAACGCCAACGCAACTTGCTTTCGAATAATTAAGTGGTATCTGCGTTTCGATCCGAAATAGAACCATGGCACGTGAGGACGGTTCACTTTTTCGGAAAGCAGTTCCGGGTAGATGCGATACAACGCTCGCCACGCCGTCTCTTCCAACTCCGACAAACCAAATTCTGCTGAGACATTGGCGCCCGGATGGGAGTTTAGCAGCGTTTGCAGAACCCGAACAA
>Ga0055584_100004318_pt1 | contig 13976 bp, 11 predicted proteins | sample OSDHelmetaG_FD_58716 | JGI IMG/M metagenome (GOLD analysis project Ga0055584, IMG submission 58716) | Pelagic marine sediment microbial communities from the LTER site Helgoland, North Sea, for post-phytoplankton bloom and carbon turnover... | ecosystem: Environmental > Aquatic > Marine >... | reverse complement strand
TCACCGACAGTGGCGCTGAATTCGTTGTTCAATGCCGGGAGTTACTGCTGGGTTGGGAAAACCTTGGTGACAGCATTGCGCAAAATCGAGGGCGGGGAAGATTGAAGGTTGGCGCGGTCCATACCGCAGTTGCCGGTGGAGTTTCTGTTGCCCTGGGCCGACTACACAAACAGGATATCGGCCTGTTTGTACAGTTGCATACCGACCTCACTACTGAACTCATTAAACAGTTGCAAAAGCACAGCATTGACTGCGCCATTGTTACTGAACCCGAAAGCCCGGTTTTAGATATGGATTTTTTTGCCATTGCAAAGGAGGCGTTAGGCGTAATTGCACACCGGGATGCAGCGGGTGAAAACTTTCGACAAATACTCGATCACAATCCCTATATTCGCTTCAACCGGCATGCAACCCTGGCGCGGTACATTGATGCTGAATTAAGGAGAAGAGATATTCAGGTGAATTCCGTTATGGAAGTGACAACTCTGGATGCGGTTGAATCCCTGGTGAAGAACGCGTTGGGTGTGTCGGTGGTGCCTGTTGGAAAGAGCGTGCGCTCATTACCAAAGGATATTCGAACGGTGCCGTTTACCTCTCCACCGGTATATCGTACTTTGGGCCTGATGGTTCGACATGATTGTCCGCGGATGCATCTGGTCGAACTTTTACTGCAAGCGCTGTATCACGCATATGACACCAGTAATCAGGTAAGCCGCTAGTATATTTCTGCTTCGATCTGTTGATCGGCAATCGAAATGATGCGCCGGGTCGAGCGCAACATTAAGAATATCCATGAAGCGACATTTTCCTGGCTGGTAGATTTGATGCTCAGGTTATTTGTCGGGGAGTATAAATCTCAGAGCTGTTGACGGTTTATGACTTAAACAGAAAGTATCAACTATCCTGGCAGCGCAAAGGTTGAAGATAGATATCTGACAGCTCTAAGATGCAGCTTGCGCTAGCTATGTGATCAAGTGGACTTGCGCTGATCAGGGTGCAGACTCTTGCCAAAAATATGCTCACTGTTACCGACAGCATGAGCACTTGAGGTAACAAGATAGGGGTCGGGCGCACCAACTACACTCTCGTCCTTGTCATCATAAGAAAGCGAGCTGAGAAAATGTCGCATGCAGTTCAATCTGGCACGTTTCTTATCATCAGATTTCACTATGGTCCAGGGTGCATCTGCAGTATCCGTGTAAAAGAACATTGCTTCCTTCGCTTCCGTATAGTCATCCCATTTGTCCAGCGAGGCCCTGTCAACCGGAGATAATTTCCATTGCTTAAGCGGATCATTCTTGCGTGAACTGAATCGGTTTCGCTGTTCTTCCCTGGTGACAGAAAACCAGTATTTGAATAACAGTATCCCGGAGCGCACAAGCATGCGTTCGATCTCAGGACATTGCCGCATGAACTCAAGATATTCTGCTGGATTACAGAATCCCATTACTCTTTCTACCCCTGCACGGTTATACCAGGAGCGGTCGAACATTACGATTTCACCTGCGGAGGGAAGGTGTTTAAAGTAACGTTGAAAATACCACTGGGTTTTCTCGGCAACCGTGGGCTTTTCCAGAGCGACAACCCGGGCACCTCGTGGATTCAGATGGGCCATAAATCTCTTGATCGTGCCGCCTTTCCCTGCGGCATCTCTGCCCTCAAAAAGCAGTATGATTTTCTGGTCTGTTTCCTTAACCCATTTTTGTGCTTTCAATAATTCTACTTGCAGTGCTTCTTTTTGTTTTTCATAGTCCGAGACCTTTATTTTGCGTTTGTAGGGATACTTTCCGGTTTCAAAACGTCGAATAACATCCATACGCAGCGAGTCTTTCGGATCAGTGTCGATCCCGGCCATCTCTGATGTATTCTTTTCGTTAGATTTTGATTGTTTCGATAAATTGTTGTTTTTTACGCGTTTCATTTCTTGACAAAAACAGCTGGCTGAACCTGTAACGATAATTTAGAAATTGTGCTGTTGAATTGACCTGAATCAAAGTTCAGTGTTTTTACAAACACTTTCGATATTTGATGCTCCGGGGCCGTTACAGGGTTAGCGCATCCTGGGTTATCACCCCTGTCCTCCGGTTATGACTATTTGTGCAATAAAAGACCAACAGAACAGCGAAACCGGCAAGCTGGAATGAAATCAGCGCTCGATGTTGCTATGGGCGGTCTGTATCCAGATACTGCGCAATCAGTTCGGTGAGCCCGATTACTTCTATATCCATATCGTAGTGTTCCAGTCCATCCTCAATATTATTACGGCAGTTAGCACAGGCGGTTACCAGGGTATCGACCTTGATTTCATCCAGCTGCTGTTTTTTCTTTTTAAAGGCGACTAATCGCAGCTCGTCAGCACGTTCATTAGAGCTCACGCCACCGCCGCCGCCACAGCACCAGTTCATTACCCCGTGATCATTCATTTCAACAAAATTCGAGGCGACGTTGTTCAGCAGCTGACGCGGTTGATCGACGACGCCGCCTTTGCGAACGAGATTGCAGGGATCGTGAAAAGTTAGGCGAGCATCGTTTTTTCCATTGGTTTTCAGACGTCCCTGACGTTTCAGCTCATCAAGAAGCTCGACGATATGTAAAACACGGAAGGGCAATGGTCTGCCGATCAGGTTGGCGCCCTCCCAGCGTATCGCCGTATAGGCGTGACCGCATTCCGGGCTAATTACATTCTTGACGCCAAGTTTGGTCGCGACACTGACGATCCTTTCGACAAGCTCCGCAGCCTTTTTCGAGTCTCCAATCTGGATGCCGCTGTTGGTTGCTTCAAACGACTCGCTGCTTAAAGTCCAGGAAACGCCTGCTGCATCAAATATTTTTGCAAGACTACTGATATATTCGGGAAATCCCATTATTTCCAGGGATGATAAAGTGCTCAAATAGTCGGCACCCTGCTTGTCCACCGGAATGGTTAACCCCGTTTCATTTTCAACATGACGAATCTGCGCCTTTAGCGCTTTCCAAGTAACGCCCATAGGGCTGCCGGTATCAAGCGTTCTTTTATGGGCGCTCTTTAGACCTTCCGGAGCATAGCCCGCCGCCGAGAATCCTTCCCGTTGCTTTCGAATCATGTAGGTTATATCAATGCCAACCGGGCATACCATGCTGCATCGACCGCACAATGTGCAAGAGTCGTATACCAGATCTTCCCACGCCGCATAATCATCTTCTGATAGAGGCTTGCTGAAACCCAGCGCTTTGCCAAGCTTGCCAAAGAAAGTGTACTCCTGTTTCCAGACTTTTTTTAATGGTTCCAGTTTGTATATTGGTGTGTAGCGAGGATCCCTGGTTTCGGTGTAGAAGAGACATGCATCCGCACATGTACCACAGTGAACGCAGCTCGAAAAATACGAAGCAATACTCCGATCAATCTGCTGCTTCATTACCGCATTTCCATGACTTACGGTAGCGTCATTGGTGTTGTCGTTTGTTAGTTCCATAGGTAATCTTGTTTCCTGATTTTATACACCACGCCGACCAGCTCTTGTGCCTGTGGATCCACGGCTGATAATAAAGGTAAAAGCGTGCATTAAATTACTGAAGGGGAAATAGATCAGCAGTAACTCAACGGTAAAAAGGTGCAGTACGCGCAGTTGTGTATATGATTCAAAGAGTGCAAGGCAACCAGTGAACATCGCAACAAAGGTTAAGCCGGAAGCAAGCTGATCATCAAGTGTTGACAGCAGACGGGTAACCGGGTGCATGATCCGCCGTAGCCAGAGAAGAATCAACCCGGCAAACGCAAGTTCTGCAGCAATAACAAACGCCCAGCGAGGCATTGGTGTCCAGCCGAATCCAAGATAACGCTGTTTTAGAAACTCAACATGTGGTGCTGCAAAAAATAACAGTGCGAAAAGTCCCAGATGAAACATATAACCGGTAATCATCTGAAAACGGCCGCTGCTTATAGTTTCTTTTCTCGGCACGAAACGCCCGAATATCGCTTTAATGCTGCCAACACCCGCCGTTCCCCGGGTCCGCGACAATTCCCCGGAAACTTTGCATGACATTATCGTGGTTATCCGCCATACGACTCCAATTAAAAATATTGTCGTGGCGATGGTCCAAAGAGGACCCTGGATGAATTCAGTCACCGGGGGCTTCCCTCATATTACTGGTTAACGGGTGTTGAATTGCTTCCTGGTTCCCGGTTTCAGGAACCCAGCGATCATGGTGGTGTTTTGCCCAATTGGCATCCACACTACCTTTTGTCATGCCATCTAGCGTACCCTGTGTGCCAACGGTGCCAAGATAGATATGACCGAATGAGATTGATATGAAAATGATTGCAGCTGCGCTGTGGATAACATGAGCAATTTCCATAGCCGTCCGATTCAGCCCAAGAATAGAAAAGTCCAATAGAACCCCCGAGACCGAAACACTTAGCCCCAGAATACAAACCAGCCAAAACCAGACCTTTTCGCCGAAATTGAACTTGTCTGCACTGGCGTGGGTGCCGAACATGCCGCCACCTTTTTTCAACCAGTCAATGTCTCCTTTCCGATAGAGGTTGTCACGGATAAATGTGGCAATAAGTAACACCAGTGCTAGCAGAAAAATCGGCCCAAACAGATTATGTGCTTCCTTGCAGGCTGCTGCGGTGATCGCAAATCCTTTAGAACCCAATAATGGGATCAATACATAGCGTCCATACAATAAAATCAGACCTGACAAGGACAGCAGCCAGAATAGAATCGCGGTAAACCAGTGAATCACGCGCTGATAAACGGAGAATCTGGTAATGGACTGGCCCGAATATCCGCTCTCGAGATTAATCGGACCTCGCATTGCATAGTACATCGCAATTATGATGAGGACGCCCGCCATTAAATAACTTCCATAAGGTGCAAGTATTTTCACCCGATACTCGCGCCAGTTCAGCCCGTTGCCATGAATAACTACGCCTGCCTCCTGCCCCGGAACGGCCGTATATCCACTGCTGCCGCGGCGCACGCTTCGCCAGAATGTGGCTCTGGGGTTCTGTTCCTGGGTCTCGGTTGCTGTCGCGGTATCGTTGCTGAATGACAACCAGAGATAGGGTGCTACTGGTATGGACAGTGTAGAGACTATGAGCAATATTCCCGCAAATAGCAGCCCCTTGGCATGAGCGCTCAGCCTGGTCATAAGATACGTATCAAGTGTAGTGAAATTAGAGATATTTTTGCTAAGATAAGCGCTAATATTTGACCTGAGATCTCTCAGTTAACAATTGATTTTGATCAAGTTTAGTATCTTGAGTCTGTTAAAAGGAGCTGTTCAATTCACCGGTTTAATCTGTCAAACAGTTGGTTGTCAGATGAGGGTGCGGCGCAATTAAATTTAAAAAACCTATTCGTCCGGCAGGTATCGGTGAAACAGACGATAGTACATTTTCAGCCAGAGTGGTGACAGTAGTGTGGTATAGGCAATCACCATAATAAGCGCAGTATAGATTTCTTTGGTAAATACCCCTGCCGTTGCGCCCAACCCGGCGAATATCAACCCTATTTCACCCCTCGGCACCATTGCCATTCCTACTACGACTCTTCGGGGAAACGGCTCGCTTATAAACAAGGCGCCGGTGAATTTAGTAATGATGGCAACGATGAGCATGGTGAGGGAAAACCACCAGAAAAAAGGTGATGCCCAGTTCACTTCCCTGAGATCAAGAGAAAGGCCCACGGTGACAAAAAAGATGGGGGTAAACAACTGAATGATCGGCTTCATTTGTTGTTCGATCTTGGCGGAAAACTTGTGATCGGCTTTTATCGCAAGACCATAGGGGAGAAAAAATCGTCTGGAAAGAGCGATGCCTGCAGCAAAACCACCGAGTAATTCGGGGGCACCGATCCAGTGCGCAAGCCAGGCAAAGAAAAGTACCAGGGAAACGATGGTGACCGGGATCAAACCGGGATTATCTATGCGTTGATCGAGACGATTGATTCCATGAGACATCAGTTTGGCGATTACAGGAGCCATCATGAAGAAGAGTAAAACGAAGCCGAGGACCTTCGAGGTGTTTATCAGATTGATTTCACCTGTCACAGAAAATTCGTAAAGCAATGCCAGAAGAACGACGCCAAGAATATCGTCGAGGACCGCTGCGCCCAGGGTAATCTGGCCTTCGACGCTGTTTTGACGATGCAGATCGGTGAGCGTTCGAACCGTGATACCAATGCTTGTCGCAGTCAGGGCGCCTCCAATAAATAATGAAACCAGGGAAGACAGATTGAAAATATAGTGCGCGGTGACGAATCCGACAATCAGTGGTGCGATAAAGCCACCGAAGGCTACCACTATTGCTTTGCGGCCAGCGCCCAGAATTTTCCCGGGATCTGTTTCCAGCCCAACTTCAAAAAGCAATAAAATAATGCCGATTTCCGCCAGTATATAAATAACATCATTGGGTTCGACCCACCCTAACAGGCTCGGCCCGATAATAATCCCGGCTAATAGTTCACCGATCACACTGGGTACACCTGTTGCTGCGGCAATTTCACCCAATATTCTGGCGCTCACCAGAATGGCGAGGAAATACAGCAAAAATGTATGGGCTTCCATATTGATTTCAGTCCGTACGGTAGAGTATATCGGGATCAGAATTTTATTCTGATCATACAAGCCTCATATTGAGAGAAATCACGGATTGGTGTGTTTTATTGTTGCACTGTATCAAACACTGATTATATGTAGCGCGAATCTGCAGTTCTTCGATCGGAATCAATAACGGAAAACAGCCCAAGGAATAGCGAAGCCTGAGTACTAAATTTTTGCCCTGGCAAACATTTACAGCGGTTATGAATTGAAAGCACCTGTTGCCCTGTCGGTAAAAACCAGCTGAATTTCCAGGCTTTGCTCAGATCAGGGTCAGATATGCTCAGTAAATATGGGTAGTAGAAATATAGTTACTGCTGGTAACGTTATCCATTAGTTGGCGTCGCCGGAAAAGAAAACTGGACAGGCAGGACTGCGGCACCATCGATGGATGGAAAGTAGCAACATAGCGCTAGCGAGAAAGGGAGCGTTACAGGCTGGTTGATGCCTGTTTCATCTGTTGTCGTACCCAATCCTGAAAATTTTTCACATGGTGTTCCTCTGGCATTAATACGCCTTGATTGAATTTTCTGGAGTGTACTCCCCGCTGGTTCATTTCTGAGGCCCCTGCATCCTGCTGCATCACAAGAATGGCAAAATCGACAATATCATTCAGATCAAAGTTTTCCTGCATAAGGCTCTCGGGTGGGAACAACCACTCAACCGTTATTTCCGTACGTTCCGGCCCCAGGGGTAGTATCCTTACTGTGCGCATATAATCAGCATGGGCGGCAATATAGACAGAAGGCAGGCTGACAAAATAGGCTTGGCCCTGTTGAATTTCTTCATCGCTAAGGGTAGGGAAATCTTGTCCGGAAGGTCTGCCGCTCATCGACCAGCTTTTTGCTCCACTCCTGAGTCCACCGGAAAATTTCGGATTATTGTCGTTCTGGTGTAACGCCCAGTTGGGGTCATCACGAAAGTGGGAAACACGTCTGCCATAAATCGGTACCAGGTCGCACAGTTCCGGATGAATATTGGGGCAGTGCAGACATTCATTAAAATTCTCCCAGAATACCTTCCAGTTACATTCCATGGTTTTTTGCCAGGTATGCCCCACCACCAGCGCCTCCATCGGCCAGTTTTCTGTACGATCGCCACTCCGTCCGAAGCTTTGCTCGAGGTCAGGTGGCTCATCCGCTAAACACACATAGACGCTGCCACGCCATTCTTTAACTGCCACCTGGAACAGCGGATAGTCAGATTTATTAAAGTCCATTGCTTCGGCATGAGACGATGTTGCAACAAGTCTGCCGTCCAGGCCATAGGCCCACTGGTGGTACGGGCAGCGCATCAGACGGTTCGCAAACTGGCCCTCTTGCGCCAGGCAAATTTCTGAGCCGCGGTGGCGGCAGGTATTATGAAATCCCCGTAGCACACCTTGTTCATCCCTGACCAGAAAAATGCCCTGGTCACCGATAGTGAATCGCCGGAACGAACGAGGTTCCTTTAATGTGCTGACGTGGCAAAGATATATCCAGTGCCGGTAAAAAATGCTGTTCAGTTCTTTTTGATGCTGATCGGGGTCAAAGTACCACGATGCTGGAAGAGACGGGGTTGAGTGACTTAATCCATTGAAATCCTCTTCTCCGCTCAGCTTTCGAACCGGGGTCTGTGTGGAATCCTCTGCAGCCATAATTAACATTCAATGGTCGGTTTAATTGCGAACTTACGCTGTAAATCAAGATGTGACAAGTGTTGTGAAGACACTGTAATTCAGAAAGCCGCCAACCTCATCCGCATGGTGCTAGATTTCTGATTTAGCTTTCTGGGCAACCAGCGCGGCTTCAACCCGGTTACGTACCTGGAGCTTTTGCAATACGTTAGTGACATAGTGCTTAACGGTTTTCTCGGCAATCCCCAGTTCATTGCCGATTTCCTTGTTGCTGAGGCCTTGAGCAACCAGTTCAAGTATTTGTTCCTCCCGCGCGGTCAACGCACTGAGTCCATCCGTGGCCGGGGGTTTTTTTTGCTTGCCACTCTTTACCTCTGATAGCAGTCGGGCGAAAAGACCGGGAGATACGTAGGCGTCGCCATCATGTAGACCTTTAATGACTTCAATCAGCCCCGGACCACCTATACCCTTTAAGATATAGCCTCGGGCGCCGTTATTAATTGACCCCAATACGTCATCATCATGTTCGGAAACAGTAAGCATGGCAATGGTCACCACTGGACAAGCCGCCGATATCGCCTTGGCTGCATTTACACCACCGCCAGGCATGCTGACGTCCAGAAGGATGATGTCCGGCAGTAAATCACTGGCCAGTTGCACGGCTTCCTCCGCGCTCGCGCCTTCGCCCACTACATCGATGATTGGATCGCTGTTGAGCGTATGTGCTACGCCCTCCCTCAGCAGGGGATGATCATCAACAATTACAACTCTTATCGGGTCAGTCATTTTACAATCAGCTCGTTTCTCCAATCACAAACCTGGCAGTGAGTGTGGTGCCCTTACCCGGGCTTGTCGACACCGCAAAGGAGCCTCCTATACTTTCGATCCGCTCCCGCAGACCGGGTATGCCTAATCCTGCACCATCGACGGCCTGATGTTCCAGATCAAACCCAGAACCTTTATCTGATACCACAATTTCGATTGTTTCATTGCTGTAGCCGGCGGTTATTTTTGCCTGGCCTCCAGTGGCATGACGAAATGCGTTATTCAAACCCTCTTGAACCAGTCGGTAGAGACTTATCTTAATGGAATTGTTTACAGTCCTGGGTAGATTATCAAACTCCTTAAGTACCTTGGTATCTGTTCTTTGTTCATGCAGTGAAATAATTCTGCGCAGACCGTTCTCCAGAGTTTGAGTTTCCAGCTCCGGCAATACAAGTCCGGCAGACACATTGCGTATTTCGTTCAATGCATCATTGAGCGCGCCCCTGACAACCTCAACATCGCTGCTACCCGATGAAGGTTGCTCGGCTGGTGAATGATTTATGGCATCCAGGCGGAGCAGCGCCAGACCAATGAGCTGGGCCGGACCGTCGTGTAAATCGGACCCAATCCGTCGCAAAAAGCGTTCGTTCAATTCAGTGGAAAGTCTCGATGAATTTTCAATGCGGTCGCGCAAACTGGATAGCTGATCTATTCTTTCCTGCAACGAGAGGCGCTGGCTTTCAATGGTTCTGCTGCCTTTAAGGACGATCACTGAAAGCAGGCCAATCATTGACAGGGTGACCAGTCCAACGACCATCCACGCACTCGATTGGGCCCGATACAAGTCGTTCTTTAATGAACTCGCATTGGTATAGAATTCAGCCACAGCGATAACATTTCCCGTGGATTGGCTGCGTATTGGGCTATAGATTTCAAGAAACGGGATGCCAGCAGTCTTTTCCAGTGCGTCCTCTTCATCTTCCAAAGAGTCAAATTCAGCACTAACAGCGCCCGACCAGGCATTATTCAGATTGGCAGTAGTTGGAAACCTCTGGCCAATGATGGATTTTCGGCTGCTGTAAGCAATGAGTCCCTGTTCCTTCCAGATCTTGGTAGAGGAAATCTTTTTACCCAGATCCGAATTTTCGAATAATCGATTCAGTGCGGTCTGATGCAGCGGCGACAAGGTATCGCTGTGGCTCAGATCCTGCAGGTGTGGCGCAACCATACTATCGATATACAGGGCGGTAGACACTGCTGCGTTGTGGGTCACAGTGTTTTCAATTTCTCTGGACACCCACGAGCCAATCACCAGCATTCCCACGACCACAACTAGAGAGCTAATCAATGCAAATTGACTAACAAGGTTCTTTGAGGTCCACCAATTAGTAACTCTGCTCACTTGATAACCGATCTTATGAAACGATATTGTTGACGATACAATAGTGTAGCCTGAGGACCAATGACATCCAATTGGACCATAGTCCAGCGCAAAAGATTCTTATGTGAAAGAGCGGTAGCATGTTCTCTAACACCACTCCGGTGTCTTTGACATATTACCCGAGGTCATTGTCTGGCTGACAGTTTAGATTTGCAGGTTTTGTTTTATTAAACCGGAGTTGAATCATATTTGTCATCAGACCAAGGTCTGAATCTATTAGGACCATAGTTTGAGCAATGGGTTAGCCAATCGTGCCTATTGTGATTGCAGAGAAAAGGCTATTATTATTGCTGTAATGTTATGGTCGTTAAGATGACTCCTGGCATTTTTGATAATATTTATTAGACTGGATTAGATTAGTCAGAGGCGAGTAGGATTTATTCGGCTTAACAATTTCATGATAACTGAGACTTCAACGATGAATAAACGAAAGCGTCTGTTTCTAAAGCTTGGCTTGCTTGTGGGTGGCTCATGGGGATTGAGCGGTTGCGGTGGCGGCGGTGGTTCCGTTTCCGGCAGTGGTAGTGGAATTGTTGCAACAGGAAAAGCCCTGGTAAATGGTAATGTTGTATCAAACAGCGTGACGGGCAGTGTTGCGGGTATCAATGTCTCTGCGTCAGGACAAAGTACGACCACAAACGGGTCCGGTGCTTTCTCCTTAAATGGTGTCCCGGCAGGAACGCTGGATATCGCATTTAGCTCTAATGGGGTGACTTCAACAGTGCGGGTAAACGCGCCTGGTGGCAGCACAGTGACGATACAAAACGTCAGAATTAAAGGTACAGTTGCTACTGCCGATGATGTTAAGTCCAGTTCGGGCAGCTCAGGCTCCAGTGGTTCTTCAGGATCATCGGGTTCTGCTGGCTCATCTGGAACCGGTGGTACCAGCGGCACTTCGGGGACTTCAGGTACCAGCGGCACTTCAGGTACCAGCGGCACATCAGGGACCAGTGGCACATCAGGGACCTCAGGTTCCAGCGGATCATCGGGTTCTTCGGGTTCTTCAGGTTCGTCGGGATCCAGTGGAAGTGATGACGACTGACACTATGCCTGGTTTCGCCGGGAAACCTCAGCAGCCCGTCAGAGATTCAGCCCAACGTTGATTAATGTTTCTGACCAATGGCTGCTGTAATCACTGTTTGTTTCTGCTGGTTCTGTTCCATTAAGTTCTGGATAGCCTGGATAACCATTTCCGGTGTGATTGATTTACTGCATTCAAACGCTCTTTCGGTGCCTTTATGTCGGGGGCACCAGTTCCAGTCTGCCCGATCGAAACTATAGCAGGTGTCATTCCAGCAACCATGACAAGCCCCATTGTTAATGATGCGGGTGCAGTTTTGTCTAAACTCGGTGTAGGGTTCACTGAATCCTGCAATCATGATCACTGGCTTTCCAGCAGCCCAGGCAAGCCATGACAGCCCTGATCCCAATCCAATAAAAAATTCGCAATGCTCTAACTGTTGAATCCGTGCGCTTATCGGTTGCTCACCTGTTTGATTGTCTATCCTCTCGAGGTCGGTTTCTTCTTTCTGGATAACCATTGTCTCCAGGCCATTCTGCTTTAAAAAATCGACAACTACCTGCCATCCCCCCGGGAACAGCCAGTGTTTGCATTCTGCTGTCGAAGCGGTAGCGATGCATACGTAAGGAGTATGCGTTGTTTCCGTGGGCTCGGTTACTGTTGCGAGCACGGGGCGTTCTTCAAAAAACGGGATGCCCAGTATGTCGGCGGCGACTTTGCCCAGAGGAACCGTTCGGGGGTCCACAGGATGATGCCATTGCAGGTTTTCGAAGTAATAGCCGATGTTATAGGTTGCGTAACAGTTTTCTACGGTGCTGTCTGGATCAATAAAGATCAACTCTGGATAGGCTGATTGGTCAAATAAGGTTTGCCAGAATTGTGAAACATAGATATTGGCCGTTGGATGCTGTTGGGCGAACAGCTGAATCTGAGGTAACCACGCCAGTGTGTCGCCAAGACTTTTTGAATCGATGTTTACCCTGACATTGTTATTGCGCAATTCAAACTTATGGTCAAAGACTTTGTTTGAATTCTGATCGTATACCTCCAGCCTCCAGTCAGTGAAATATTTTCTGTGGGCTCGAGTCCAGTGTTTTCCTTCAATTACCGCTTCGTGAAGCACCGTCTGGCCTTCAAGCATAACGACTTTGTGTGGCTTAGCGTTGGACATGATTTCCAGGCAGGGACCATCATTAAAATCCAGACGGACTTTCGGTTTTTTATTGAACCAGGAAAGAAATGACATGTTTATTCCTTTTGGTCTTCGAGGCACTCGTCTTCTGCATAGCAATAGGCACCGATTCTGAATCGAAAGGTATTTTCTGCGCTTTGCTGGTCGTTTTCGGCGAGTTTTGCTGCTTTTGCATACACCTCCTTCAGCATCTCCATTGCTCTATCATTTGTGAACTCCTGTAATAGTTGAAGAGATTCAGCGGTCAGTCGATCTTGAAATGCGCTGCGTTCGAAAAAAGGCGTGGAGTCATCCTTCAGATTATTAGTGGCTGCGGCAAAATGATCATGCATATGCTGGCCGAAATAATCGATCAATTCATTTGTATGCTTGTCGGGTTTGTAGGCGTGTGAAAGTAATTCCAGCATCCCCTCGGGAGTTAGCTGCACCATCCCCCTGTCGATTAAATCATCGAGTAAGGTACGAGGGCGAACGTCATTGCTGGCGATATTCGCGAGGGTTTCAAAGCCCGGAGCGTCAGTGTCACCCTGCATTCGGCTGAGTTTTCGGGGTGCACCTTTCTCATCAAGGAATTGTGGGTTGGTGACCCACTCAGCAATTATTCTGGTGCTGGGTGACGACTTGAGGGTGGCCGGGTCGCCAGGCAGCGGGGACTGCCGGAGGTCCTTGACATACCTGCGTGCCAATCCTGTCAACACGCTGATACGGCTGTCGCTGAGCACTTGATCACTCTTGCTGTACTGCTGCTCTGCGATGGAGACATACAGAGGCCGAATGATCTGTATCAGGCGGGTATAGGTGAATCCTCTGGCAAGCAAAAAACGCACAAGGGGTCTCAGCAGGCGGGTTAATGCCTGAATCAAGTGTGTGTCTTCGTCGCTTTCTGTTCGATTCGCCATCTAGGTATTGATTCTAACCGCGAAATAATTATTAAAAATGCTGAACATTTATTGATTATAGCTTGACGTGGAACAAAGTTCCATTTAAATTTGGATTTATCTGAAAATCATGGTTTTCCACATGGTCAGTGCATCAACAGGAGGCCAATGTCTTCTGAATTATTTTTAAGCTTTTGTTATCAAAGAGGATGGAACATGAAAAATGAAATGATAAAGCGTCGCCGGGTGTTGGCAATATTTGGCGCTCTGGGACTGGGTACACTTGCGGGCTGTGGCGGCAGTTCTACAGATTCTGGAGCAGGTCTCGGCTTAAGTCAGGGTGGCGCCACCCAGGGAGCATCGGGGACGTCCGGTACTGGCGGTACATCCGGAACCGGCGGTACTTCGGGTACTTCCGGCACTGGCGGTACATCCGGAACCGGCGGTACTTCGGGTACTTCCGGCACATCTGGAACCGG
>Ga0055584_100004317_pt1 | contig 13979 bp, 13 predicted proteins | sample OSDHelmetaG_FD_58716 | JGI IMG/M metagenome (GOLD analysis project Ga0055584, IMG submission 58716) | Pelagic marine sediment microbial communities from the LTER site Helgoland, North Sea, for post-phytoplankton bloom and carbon turnover... | ecosystem: Environmental > Aquatic > Marine >... | reverse complement strand
CGGGCGGCGTAAAAGTCGTCCACTTTATCCCTTTCGTTTTGTCGGGAGGGTTTGAGGATAGTCACGCCTTTTCAGATTTGGTCACATATTTTAGAAATTATCTTTTTAAATCAAAGGCTTATTTTTTGACTTGTCCATGCCTTTTGAAACGCTGTCCACATACCTTTCAAGCTTAGAAACGCATAATCCTATTCAGAAAAAGAACGAAACACAGCGTTCTTTAGATAGCTGAAGAGGAATTAGGAAAGTTTCGTCGTCACCGCGTTCGAAATCGGGCCTGGGTTGTTTCTGTCCATTTCAATTGTCTTTTTGTTGGGGCTAGAGCTTGGTCACTAAATGCAGCCAGTAACAAAGCTCCGGTCGAGTAGGACCGACCACGTCGTTCGCGCCGGTGTTGTGGATAACTTCACCCCCATTGCAGATCACCACATGCCCAACTCCATCGCCCGTTTCGCCCCCTAAGAGGTAAGGTTGGTCAGGGCAAAAATGCGAAAATAGTGTTGCAGCCTCTTCCGCTGATGCCGTCGCAGTCGAATAGAACGGTATAACTGCCAGGCCGTACCCTTTTGTAGAAAGGTAACCACGCATTACTTCGTTTTGGCGTCGACCTGTCTCATCGGGCCTGTGCGAATGGGGGACTTCTTCAGGGTCCACATCGAGCAAACAGGCGACGCTTGTTCTAAAGCAGTCTCCGTAGATCCCGTTCTCCGGGTCGTGTTTGTATTTTTGCTTGTGCGGTGTCATGCCGTGCGTCCTTTCGAGTTCGACAAATTCGCCTCGTGACTCCTGCGGGAAGTGCAGAGTTTGACGAATTTGCGGTTGTTAAGTCGTTGATTCCGACCTGTGCAATTCGGTCTTAAAATCCGTTTCGCTTTTTGAGTTTCGTTCAGTGGCCGTTTGTTGTACACGTGTACAAAATTAGGGTGTTTCTTGGACGTGTTTCTGTAATGTTCCGGGCTAAACGGTTTGCAGGCGAAAATAAAGTCGTGTAATTTCAAACAGTTAGCCTTAAGTTCAGCACAAATCCTACACTGGGGGTGAAGGGGTCGTAGGTTCAAATCCTGCCGTTCCGACCATTTTTGCAAGCGGCACTTTCGCCGTTTTGTTTCTTGCGCCCTTGGCCCGAAACTCCCAAATAGAATTGGCACACAGATTGTATTCTTTGGGATAAAACAATGAGCGACATGAATTTCGATATTGCGATAATTGGCGGTGGTCCAGGTGGCTACGTGGCGGCGATAAGAGCCGCCCAACTTGGTTTCAACACAGTTTGCATAGAAAAACGCGGCGCTCTGGGTGGAACTTGCTTGAATGTAGGCTGTATTCCATCAAAAGCCTTGCTGCATTCATCCCATCTCTACGATGAAGCCAATGGGCACCTTGAAGAGCATGGGATCGGCATCAAGGGGTTGAGTCTTGACCTCTCCGCAATGTTGGCACGGAAAGATAAGGTTGTTGACGATCTGACCAAAGGTATTGAGTTCCTCTTCAAAAAGAACAAGGTGACTTACATCAAAGGTGCCGCATCCCTGCTAGGCGGTGGAAAAATCGCTGTTGAGGGGTCTGACGAGGTGTCCGCAAAGCACATCATCCTAGCTACTGGATCTGAAGTAACACCTTTGCCTGGTATTGAAATCGATGAAAAGCGGATTGTGTCCAGCACAGGTGCGCTGGAACTCAAAGAGGTTCCTAAAGAGTTAGTCGTTATCGGTGGCGGCGTGATTGGCCTTGAACTGGGTTCAGTGTGGAGCAGATTGGGTGCCAATGTCACCGTGGTTGAGTTCTTGGATCGAATTATCCCAGGCACAGACAGTGAAATTGCCAAGACTTTCCAGAGAAGCCTCAAAAAACAAGGTCTGAAGTTTAAACTCTCAACAAAAGTTACTGCTGCTAAGACTAAAGGAAAGAAAGTTAATCTGACGGTTGAGTCTGTAAAGAAGGGCACAAGCGAAGAAATGAGCGCCGACGCTGTTTTGGTTGCCATAGGCCGTCGTCCTTACGTCGAAGGCCTTGGGTTGGATGCTGCCGGTGTTGAGCTGACTGAGCGTGGCCAGATCAAGATTTCCGAGGGCTACAAAACAACCGCTGCTGGTGTTTACGCTATCGGCGACGTCGTCGAAGGACCAATGCTGGCCCATAAAGCCGAAGAAGAGGGCGTGGTTCTTGTTGAGCTGCTTGCCGGTCAAAAGCCTCATTTGAACTATGGTCTGATTCCTGGGATCATCTACACAAATCCTGAAGTTGCAACAGTTGGCCAAACAGAAGACGAGTTGAAAGAAGCCGGTGTTGACTATCGCGTTGGTAAATTCCCGATGCAGGCCAATTCTCGGGCTCGAACCTCTGGTGCTACCGATGGCATGGTGAAAATCATAGCAGATGCAAAAACAGACCGCGTCTTAGGTTGCCATATCATTGCTTCAGACGCAGGTGCATTGATCCACGAAGCTATCGCTGTGATGGAGTTTGGTGGTTCAGCAGAAGATATCGCTAGAACCTGTCATGGTCACCCAACCTCGTCTGAAGCAGTTAAAGAAGCAGCTTTAGCCGTTGATGGTCGTCCTATTCATATTTAGTGATTGGGAGCCTAAGCTCTCGGATGGGCCTTGAAGTAAGCGTCCATCAATAGGGCTGTGTCGACGTCCGTATAGCGTTGGGTCGTCGACAATGATGCGTGGCCCAAGAGTTCCTGAATAGAACGCAGATCGCCACCTGCACCAAGCAGGTGGGTCGCGAAACTATGCCTAAGGGCGTGTGGTGTGGTTCTCTCCGGCAGACCTAAATAGGCACGAACATGTTGCAGATTTTTCTGGACAGCTCTGGCACCCATTGGTCCGCCACGACTGGCTTTGAACAGTGGCTGATCGGCAACCAAGGGATAGGGGCAGCTTTTCTTGTAGGCTTCGATTGCCTCAAACACCAAGGGGAGGAGGGGAACACGCCGCTCTTTTCGCCCTTTGCCCAAAACCACAAGGATCGGGTTCGTCGGGCGTGGCATTTGTTCTGGTGTTAGAGACAGAGCCTCACTGATACGAAGGCCGCAGCCATAGAGCAACGTGACGATGGCGATGTCGCGTTGTGCTTGCCATCCGCTTTCATTCTGATCTTCCATTGTCTCGATGAGGTCGTCCATTTCACCAACAGTCAGTGCCTTGGGGACTGCCGCTGGGGTTTTGGGGTTTCTCATGTTGAGGATGATGGGGTTATCAACCAACCCTTCACGCCCTGACCAGCGAAAAAAGTTCCTGACGACAGAGAGTGCTCGTGAAGTTGAGACTGCAGACAAGTTTTTCTTTTGCCGCCAAGCTAACCAGGAGCGAACGTCCAGACGTTTGAGTTCGCCTAGGCTCTCAAGTGTAAGCGTTTCCCCACGGTGACTGGCAAGAAAATTCAGGAAACCGGAGAGATCTCTGCGGTAGGCCTCAAGGCTGTGATCAGACAGCCTTCTCTCGTCACTGATCCAGGTCCACCAGTCCCGAATGTTACTGGCGAGAACTTTGTCGACGGGAAGGAGTTCGAGTCCTAAACCGCCGCTAACTTGTTCTGTTTGGCCAGCCATCCGCTGATTACACCTTCCACAGCTTTCGAAAGGAAAGACACGATTTGTGTGCCGTCTTCTTTTGAGAAGTATTCGGGTTCATAAGATCCGAAGGCCAGCACGCCTTCCATACCCAACTGCTCAATATAGATGCGTGTCAGTATGCAGGATTGAACGACGTCGTCAGTACCGCCGAACACCATGGCCTCTTGGTAGGCTTGCGGGACAACCATCAAATCATTGTCGAGCATGAGGTTCATGATACTACCTTGGGTCAGACGGTAAAAACCTTTGGCTTTTGTGTCGGAAAGGAGGCCCATAGGATCTTCCAGCGCAACAACTACTTCATCAACCTTCATGGTCTGGGCCATGTCAGCGGTAATTGTCTCCAGAGCGTCTTCCAGTCTTGGCGCAGAGATCATCTGCAAGACAGCGCGTTCTAGGCGGGATAGGGTAACAGTGTTTGACTTCGCTGCTTGAACCAAAGATCTTTGTCTTTGTTCAAGGTCTTCAACTCTTTCCCTCAAGCGTTCGATTTGCAGTCTCTGAAAGTCGACAATGGAGCCATTTTTCAGGCCCAAATCCTGTTTTTCAAAGACAGCAGGGTTCTCGGCTAGAAAGTCAGGGTTTTTGTTGAGGAAGCGTATAACGGCCTTGGCGGAAACGCCATTGGCATAATCTTGAATATCCATAATAGGTCAGGAACTAATAAAATAATTTAAATATAGTTCCTAACCTATATGATATATTAGATTTTTACAAGATTGTTTGACCGGTTTTTTTCCAGTCTTCGAGGAAAGCGTTGAGGCCTTTTTCTGTCAAAGCGTGCTCATACATGTCCCAAACGATTTTTGGAGGCAACGTGGATACATGTGCGCCGATCAATCCGGCCATCTCAACATGGTCGATTGACCGAATGGAAGCGACCAACACTTGAGTGTCTAATTCAGGATACATATCATACATTTGCACGATGTCGGCGATGAGGTCCATGCCAACTTCGCCGATGTCATCAAGGCGTCCCACAAACGGTGAAATGTAGGTTGCGCCAGCTTTTGCTGCGAGCAGAGCTTGTGCAGAGGAGAAGCAAAGGGTTACGTTAACTTCGCGGCCGTTCGAGGTGATGGCACGACAGGCCTTGAGGCCGTCAATGGTCAATGGCACCTTGATCGTCACGTTGTCGGCCAAAGCCGCGAGTTTATCAGCTTCTTTCATCATGGTTGGGAAGTCAGTAGCCGTTACTTCAGCGCTAACCGGACCTGGGACAAGGTCGCAGATTTCTTTGATGACTTCGAGGATGTCACGGCCAGATTTTGCAATCAAAGAAGGGTTGGTTGTAACGCCGTCAACTAGACCAGTCTCGGCGAGCGCTTGAATTTCACTGATATCAGCAGTGTCGATAAAGAATTTCATGGTTTTTATCCCTCAGAATCGGCATATGTTTGGAAGGTTGAACCCACGAATGAGCCCGCGCTAGCTTTGTGCCCGTCTAATAACGCTATTGATGTCAAAGGTCCAGAGTCGCCGTTAACGAGAGTTGCGGTTGGTTTGCCGCTGCCTATGGCCGGTGTTTATGACTACTTGGTACCTTCGGACATTAGTGTTAAGCCCGGCGACCTTGTGACTGTGCCTTTTGGTCCTCGCAAACTTACGGGCGTTGTTTGGAGTTTTCGAGACTTAGACGTCGATGATCTACCGCTCGACAAACTCAAGTACATCGACTGTCAGTTGGATTGCTCGGCTTTAGACCCAGCAATTCTCAAGTTCGTGGAGTGGGTTGCGGCATATACCCTGTCGCCGCAGGGCGTTATTTTACGCATGGTTCTGTCTGTGCCGGACGCAACAGAGGCTCCGAAGCAGAAACTTGATTACGCCCTGGCAAGCTCCTTTTCCTGGGAAGCAGCCGATCTCCGCAAAACAGCAGCGCGCGAGGCTGTCGTCGCTTTGATGACCGAACAACGGCAATTACCACAAAAAGATATCGAACGGAGGGCAGGAGTTGGCGCTTCTGTCGTGAAGTCGTTAGTAAAGGCGGGTGCCTTAGAGGCTAAACTCAGGCCAATCACAAAAGCTTTTCACTGGCCCAGCCCAGATTTGTCGGGTCCCACATTGGCGCCAGAGCAAGACACAGCAGCAGGAAAGCTGGTTAGTTCGGTCGAAGACAACAAGTTTTCCGTCACCGTTCTGGACGGTGTGACGGGTTCAGGTAAAACAGAAGTCTATTTCGAAGCAATTGCCGCCGCCCTCAAACAAGGACGGCAGGTGATGGTTCTGTTGCCGGAAATCGCCTTGACGTCGCAATGGTTGGATCGTTTTAAGCAGCGTTTTGGTGTAATGCCCGCAGAATGGCATTCGGATCTCAATGGCAGAGAACGACGCCAATGTTGGCGCGCAGTGATTTCCGGCGAGGTAGCAGTGTTGGTAGGCGCGCGGTCTGCGCTCTTCCTGCCTTTCCCCAAGTTGGGACTGATCATTATCGACGAGGAGCACGATCAGGCATTCAAGCAAGAGGACGGTGTGCGCTATCATGCTCGTGACATGTCTGTGGTTCGGGCGAAACAATCTAAATGCCCGCTGATCCTTTCTTCAGCGACGCCATCAATGGAGTCATTGAACAACGTCAATCACGGCCGGTATATACGTGTGATATTGCCCAGGCGGTTTGCAGGGGCGAAACCGCCTAAAATCATACCCCTTGACCTCAAAATCGATGTCCCCGATCGTGGAGCATGGTTGGCCCCGTCGTTGGTTGAAGCAATAAAGGAAGCGACGGAAAGAGGGGAGCAGTCCTTGCTCTTCTTGAACCGCCGCGGTTACGCCCCATTAACGCTTTGCAGGTCTTGCGGGCATAGGCTGGAATGCCCGAGCTGTTCCGCTTGGTTGGTTGAACATCGCTTACTGAAGAAATTGCAATGTCATCATTGTGGCTATGGATTGCCTTTGCCTGAGGCTTGCCCCAAATGCGAAGAGAAGCAATCGCTTGTGCCTTGCGGCCCTGGTGTCGAACGTGTGGCGGAGGAAGTCTCACTCCGCTTTCCGGAAGCGCGAGCAATGGTGGTGTCTTCCGATACCGTTAGAGGTCCCGTTGCAGCGGCAGAGTTCGTTTCCATCGTAGAGCGTAAAGAAGTTGATATTCTTATCGGTACTCAGCTGATTTCGAAGGGCTATCACTTTCCACACCTGACTGTGGTTGGGGTCGTGGACGCTGATCTAGGATTGTTTGGCGGTGATTTCCGCGCCTCTGAGCGTTCTTTCCAGCTGTTACAGCAGGTTGCAGGTCGAGCGGGCAGGGACTTAGAGCATCCCGGTAAAGTTTTTCTGCAAACGCATGATCCCAATCATCCGGTCATGTGTGCACTGGCCGCAAATGACCGCGATGCCTTCTATGCGGCCGAAGCCAAAGAAAGAGCCGAAGCCAAAATGCCTCCTTTTGGAAGGATGGCCGCGCTCATCTTGTCGGACACAAAAGAAAGTTCTGTTGATGAGGCCTGCGCAAGGTTGGCGCGCGATGCCCCTAACGGTAAAGGCTTGCAAGTTTGGGGACCTGCACCTGCTCCTATAACCTTGCTTCGTGGTCGCTATCGCCGCAGATTCCTCATTCAGGCGGATTTGGATAACCGCTTACAGCCTATTCTTTTCAAATGGCTATCGGCGGTGAAGCTACCATCTTCTGTTAGGTTGTCTGTGGATATCGATCCTTACAATTTCCTTTAGGATTCTGTCAGTCAAATCAAAGCGGCTACCTGGTGGGCGATCTCGGCTGGTGAGGCTGTCTCAGTATTGACGTCCAAGTCGTAAGTCTTGCCATGTTGAACAAGATCGTACTGCCATCTGGCTAAGCCAATTAAACGGTCACCACGCTCACGTTCTCTCGCCTCGAGTGTTTCCAGTGAGGCATGAACACCGACCGTGAGCAACTCAAAGGGTGCTAGAAGACGTTGATACTCAGAAAAGCCGTCATCCAAGATAACGTCATCTATGATCAAATTATTCCCGGTATCCGCCATAGCTTTGATGGCGGAACGCATGCCAATCATGACCTGAGCACCGAACGGTCCTTCACTGATTTTGATCGAAGCTTTGCCGCCAATGGTAGTTTCTTCGAAAAGAAACCCTTGGCTGTGATTCTGCAGCTTCTTGGGCATCATTTCAAAGAACGTATCCATTTGAATATGAAGGAAAGGCGCTGGCAGAATCTCCTGCAACGCCTTTGCTAAGGAGGATTTTCCGGCGCTGCCGACACCGTTGAGGAGGATAATTGTGCTTGTCATCAGGCGCTTATAGTAACAGTCGGTCACGCCTATTGGCAAGAGTCCGTGAGGTGACACACAGGCGCTCACCAAGCCGTGTAGAGGGCTAGGCAATTGAAAGATTTGCGCTCAGGTTAGATTCACGGGCATCAAACTTCGTCCGCAACTTATACTCTGAGGAGCAAGACATGCTTAAGAACGGATTTAAAATTCTAGCAGCGACTTCCTTTGCACTAGCAATGGCGATGGGCACTGCAAATGCTTACTATTCTGGCGTTACGACAAGCCAAACTGAGATCAAAGTCAACAAAGGTGACAACCATCGAACAGTTTCCAGGCCTGGTGCTGGTAAGTGGTTAATGTTTTCGCACTGTAATGCCGGATGGTGCGAGCTAAGCGATCGAAACCTCTATTCTGGTTGGATCAAACGCTCAGACTTGAACCGCGTAAAGCGTTGCCCAGCAGCGGTTTGTGGCGATCAATAGAAAAAAGTTACACGATCTGCGTTTGCCCCTAAAACGGGAACATTGATGAAGAGTTCGAGCCATGTGAGGTCCTCCCTGCTTACATGGCTCGGACTCTTTTGGTTTTTGAGGGGGTAATGAACAGCTCAACGCTAGCAAGTTGTTGAGGAAGTTGTTAGCTTTGTTACAGGTAAAAAAATGTAACGAGTTAACCGGACCCAAAAATGAGCCAGCTCTATAAAGACTTCACAAACCTCACGATTGAAGGCCCTACGGACGGCATTCTAACCATCATCATGGGCCATCCAGAAGGCGAAAGTAAGCTCAGTTCTGCAAACGCGGGAATGCATTACGAGCTGGCTGAGATTTGGCGGGTTCTGGACCGAGATCCTGATGTGAACTGTGCCATTATCAAAGGCCGGGGGAAAGGGTTCTCCGCTGGTGGAGATTTCGAACTTGTCAAAGACATGTCCAATGATTTCAACGTTCGTTCTCGAGTTTGGAGAGAAGCAAAGGACCTCGTCTACAACATCATTAACTGCAACACGCCTATCGTTTCCGCAATGCACGGCCCAGCAGTTGGCGCTGGATTGGTGGCAGGGTTGTTGGCTGACATATCGATTGCCACCAAAACTGCTAAGATTGTTGATGGTCACACAAGGCTCGGGGTTGCAGCTGGTGATCACGCAGCCATCGTCTGGCCTCTGTTGATCGGTATGGCCAAAGCCAAGTATTACCTCATGCTATGCGAACCAGTAAACGGCGAAGAAGCCGAGCGTATGGGGCTGGTTTCTCTCTGTGTTGAGGAAGATGAATTGGAAGCCAAGGCACAAGAGGTAGCAGAAAAACTCTGCCGAGCGTCACATACAGCCGTGCGTTGGACCAAATACTCACTCAACAACTGGCTTAGGATGGCGGGCCCGACCTTTGATGCTTCGCTAGCGCTGGAGTTTATGGGCTTCACTGGTCCCGATGTTCACGAAGGGGTTGCGTCGCTTCAGGAACGACGTAAACCAGAGTTCCAGAAGAAGTCACCTTTCTAGGGTTACTGGACTAACGTGCCCTCAGGCCTGAATGCTTTGAAGACGAATGCGAATGTCACGTCATACGGCACATCAACTCGTTTGCCATGATCTTCTATTCTTTGGACAACGACATTCCCAACGTGCTTGCCATGGCCAATGTCTTCGGCGTCGAGCGCGGAGTTTTGGCCTGGGGACCAGGAGATTTCAAGGTCTCCATGGCGGATGCTTCCTTTGGATTTCAGCAAGGTCAAACTCCAAGCAGTTTCGTTCACGGCAATGACCCGTGCCAGAGCGGGGATACCGTCGGGCAGTGGGCCGCGGAACAAGAATGGAAACTGTGAGCTGTCGTAATTCAAATAGGGGTTTTTACCGTAAGCGCGTCGACTGGCTTCATTGGGGACCAGGACTTTGCCATGCGGAAACCGTTGGGTGAAACGTTCAAAGCTCTCTAAACGACTGGCAAGAACCTTCAATTCCGTGCCTGTTTGTTCCCCGACAATCGCCTTGCCTGAGAACTGTTGCCACCAACTCTCGGTCAAACGATCATACATTACGAGGTCTGAGTTTCGTAGCTTGCCCGTTGTTCCGAAGGTTGTCCGCTGACCCTTCACGCGAGATTCAAAAACGATAGCCGCGTTGCACAGGGGGCAATAGGTGACTGCGAGAGGCGTTTCACCGATGACATCATTAACAATCTCATGCCACATCAAAATGCGCAGCGGATAGGCTCTGGCATCGCCACCAATCTCTATCGAAATAACCGGTTCTGTTGGAGCAAGAACGCTGCTTTGCAGTGCGATAGATTGAAAAATGGGAGTGTCTATCGACGGGATACCATCTTTAGACGGACCGCCACTAATTATCTCTTTGAAGTCAACTGACGCATTTTCGAACGCAGTTTCGGGCCACTCCCATTTCCAATAGGAGGGGACTCCGTCTTGGGCATTAACAGTGGGCACCCCTACTAAAAATAGGGTGAATCCGAGAAACAGGAGTCTAACCATCTTCATCTCCTCATTTTGGTAGCAAACTATAGCAGGACTCCTGGGTTTACGATTCACTTTCACATGATCAAAATGCGAGATTTCTTTTTTTGCATATCAATTAAAGTAACCGATTTAAGCTAAAAAAAACCAATGAATCCAACGACTCCTCAAAAACATGGAGTCATATTTATTTTGAGTAGTTGGCACCCTTATTGCTTTTATGTTGGACGTAGACAGCAGCATAAGACTGCGTCACAAAAAAAGACTAAAAAGTCAGTGTCTCGACCTATGGCTGGGAAGTGGCCTGATATCACCAGATGAAGAGAGAGTGTGACCTAGAGATAATCTGGGAACACTCTCTCTTTGTCGACCTAAGGCTGGGAGTGGGAATCGCGTGCGACTTTCCCAAATGAGAAAACACGCAAAATCAGCGTTTGTCGGAGCTTGTCTTGCCTCGGCCGTTGCTCCTGCCAGCTATGCTAATTCTGAAATTCCGATCAAAGAAGCGATATATCTCCAAAAAGTTCTGGAATATTGTGGTGGTGATTCCTGGCACACACAGCAAGGCTACAGGCTTCTCCGTCGTTCGCTTGGTGAAGCCGATATAGTCGCCCAACAGATGGATTTTGATTCGGTCGTAGAGGAAATTGAAACTTGGTTGTTAGATCGCCAGGGTGCTGCATTCTCTGTTTGGTGTGAGAGCAAAACAGCGAGCGCACGGAAGTTTTTCATCGATCAATGGTCCAACAAAATGGACTCAGATCTGGATGACCTGATCGCCGGTCTTCTTCAGTAAAAAAATAACACCTCTTGATTTGTCACTTGACTTTGTTTGTTCATGCAGAGACAAAGTTCGAGTCTTCATTGCCTTTTGAGATGGTTGTTAACTGTGGAAAAAACATCGTTTGATCTTCGTCTCGCCCAAGCGAACGATTATACAGCTGTGGAAGCTTTGGCACGTCAGCTGTACCGTGTTCGCGAAGTCGCTCACCCAACTGTTTTTGTCGTTGCGGATGCGGCATTGATCGATCCTAAGGAATGGCAGTTCGCCTTGGATGATGAAGATCACATTATAGCGGCAGCCGAAGTCGATGGAACCGTTTCCGGTTTTGTTCATGCATCAATTCAAAGAGTTAAGCAGTCACTGCGTCATCAGGAAAGACAGTATGCCGTGATCGAAATGATGGCTGTTTCGCCTGAGCATCGCCGTTCTGGCATTGGCCGTGGGCTCGTACAGCACGTCCAAGATTGGGCATCAGAACAAGGCTTGAGTGAAGTCGAACTAGAAGTCTACGACGCTAACAGAGATGCCATTGGCCTCTATGAGGCACTGGGCTATCGGTCCATTAAGCGAACCATGTCGATTGCTGTCCGCTAAGACGATTAAGACGATTTAACCCTCAAGGTACCTAATTGCGGTATCTTTCTCGAATAAGTACAGCAAAGTGCGCGCTGCTTGGCCTCTGGGTGACGTTAACCCTGGATCTAACTCCAAAAGTAATCGGGCATCGTCGTGGGCGACTTGCAGCAGCTTAGTGTGCGCAGCGACGTCGACGACCTTGAATTCGGGCAATCCGCTTTGTTTGGTGCCAAGGACTTCACCGCCACCGCGAAGTTTTAGATCTTCCTCTGCGATCCTAAAACCATCCTCGGTTTCGCGCATAATGGCGATACGAGAACGGGATACTTCACCAAGAGGGCCTTGATAAAGCAAGATACAGGTCGACTGCCCTGAGCCTCTGCCAATGCGACCTCTCAACTGGTGTAACTGAGCGAGACCAAACCGCTCAGCGTGCTCAATGACCATGACGGTAGCCGCAGGCACGTTAACGCCAACCTCAATCACAGTTGTTGCGACCAGAACATCGACGTCACCAGAGATAAAGCTCTCCATCGCAGCATCTTTCTCGGCGCCTTTCATCTTCCCATGAACCAGACCGACTTTTCCGGCCATTCCATAGTTCTCGAAGGCTTTAACGAGCGTGTTGTGGCGGTTTTCTGCAGCAGCGAGATCGATTTTCTCTGAATCTGTCACGAGCGGACAAACCCAGTAAACTTTACTGCCTTTTTCTACAGCCCTGATGACAGCTTCAGCGATTTCCCCAAGCTGGGTAAGGGGTTTGGTGATCGTAGTGACAGGCAATCGACCTGGCGGTTTCTCTGTAATTCTAGAGCAATCCAGGTCGCCGTAGACGGTCATCGTTAAGGTCCGCGGAATTGGTGTTGCTGTCATAACCAGCATGTCGAGCCCGTCACCTTTGGCACTAAGCGCTAACCTTTGGTGAACACCGAAGCGATGTTGTTCATCGATGACAACGACAGCTAAGTCTTTGAATTCAACACTTTCCTGAAAGAGCGCGTGCGTGCCGATGATAATTTGAGCGGAACCATCGGCGATTGCCGCGAGTTTTTCTTTTCTGGCCTTGCCTTTGTCCCGTCCTGTGAGAAGGAGCACCTTCACGCCGATTGAAGCGCCGAGATCTTCCATGCCTTCCAGATGCTGGCGTGCGAGAATTTCAGTCGGGGCCATGATGGCTGCTTGAGAACCGATCTCAACGGCATGCAACATGGTTAAGAGGGCGATAACTGTTTTACCACTGCCAACATCCCCCTGTAACATCCGCATCATTCGTTGCGGGCTTGCCATGTCAGTTTTGATCTCGTGCAGGCTTAACTCCTGCGAGGCCGTGAGATGAAAGGGCAGCAGTGCCCTGATTTTATCTTCCAGGACATTGTCGGTCTTGATCACTCGGCCTGGGCGTTTGTTTTGACGTGTCCTGACCAGGGAAAGGGCAAGTTGTCCCGCCAACAGTTCATCATACCCCAAACGCTGACGAGCAGATGAAAGAGGGGTGGCATCAGCCGGTGATTCGGGTTTGTGAGCAGCCTGAACGGCTTTTTGCCAGCTGGGCCATTCTTGTTTCTGTAATAGGGAAGAATCGATCCACTCCTCTAACGCAGGCGCTCTTTTAACGGACTCGCTAATGAAACGGAGCAATTGCTTCAGCGAGAGGCCGCCCGTTAGTGGGTAGACCGGTTCAATCTTTGGGATTTGCCAAACGTTGTCTTCCGTTACGACATAATCGGGGTGGGAGATCTGCCAGCCGTCACGAAAGGCTTCCAGCTTACCGGATATTACACGCGTTCCGCCTTCGGGGTAATTCTTGTTCAGCCAATCTCTTGGTGCGTGGAAGAAAACCAAGCTCAAAAACCCCTGATCACTCTGACAGTCGATCCGATAAGGCGCCTTTTTTGATGGCGCCGGGCGGTGTTTTACAATGGTGATCGTCAGTGTAACGATAGTACCAGATATGGCTTCATTCAGGTCTGGTGCATTATATCTGTCGATTGCAGACGTGGGCAGATGGAAGATCAAATCAACGATCCGGGAACCACAAAGGTTCTCCAGGAGTTTGGCCACGCGTGGGCCTACGCCCTTCAGGTTAGCGCTGTCTGCAAAAAGAGGTGTTAATTTATCGGGCCGCATAGTCGATTAGCACTGACAAAAAGAGAATCGATGCCTATATCACTACCCGATGAATGATCCATTGAACAGTATCAGAAAAAAACTTCGTTGGCGGGCCTGGCACCGAGGTACAAAAGAATTGGACCATCTTTTGGGACAGTTTGCCGACCGCCATTTGCCTGCAATGAATGAAGATCAATTGAACGATTTCTCTGCGTTCATGCAAGAGCCTGAACCGGATCTGATGGTGTGG
>Ga0055584_100004316_pt1 | contig 13979 bp, 13 predicted proteins | sample OSDHelmetaG_FD_58716 | JGI IMG/M metagenome (GOLD analysis project Ga0055584, IMG submission 58716) | Pelagic marine sediment microbial communities from the LTER site Helgoland, North Sea, for post-phytoplankton bloom and carbon turnover... | ecosystem: Environmental > Aquatic > Marine >... | reverse complement strand
GACCATGAACTCGCGCAGCGGCTGTACCCCAAGGGTGCCGGCGCGATCCTGAGCTTCGGCGTCGCCGGCGGGCGCGACGCAGGCCGCAAGTTCATCGAAGCCGTGCAGTTGGCATCACATCTGGCCAACGTCGGCGACGCGAAGACGCTGGTGATCCATCCGGGTTCGACGACACACGGCCAGTTGTCTCCGGAGGAGTTGGAGGCGGCCGGCATCAGCGTAGACCTGGTCCGCCTGTCGGTCGGGCTGGAGGACCCGGACGACATCATCGAAGACCTCGCCCGGGCGTTGAAGGCCAGCCGGCGATGATCACCTTGGTCGACGGCGTCGACGCCCACGCCGCGACCGGCGGCGTCGAACTCACCCGCGACGAGCCGGTCGTGCTGCTGATCCACGGTGCCGGTCACGACTCGACGGTCTGGCAACTCCAGACGCGGTACCTGGCGCATCGCGGATTCCGTGCGGTGGCGGTCGACCTCCCGGCGCACGGCCGGAGCGATGGCGAACCGCTTCGATCTGTGCCGGAGATGGCCGACTGGGTCGTTCGGTTCATGGACGCGTCGGGATTCGGGCGGGTACACGTCGTCGGCCACTCGATGGGCACGTTCATCGCCCTGGAGCTCGCGTCGAGATACGGCGATCGAATCGGCACGATCACGCTGTGCGGCACTGCCACCAGCATGGCCGTCCACCCGGAACTCCTCGACGCCGCCGAGCACGACCTACCGCGCGCTGCCGCGCTGATGGCAGCGTGGGGGCACGCGAAGCCGGCCCACATCGGCCTCAACCCCACCCCTGGTCTCTGGATGACCGGCGGAGCGAGGGCGCTGGTCGAGAACGGTCGCCCCGGCGTGCTGACCGCGGACTTCGGTGCGTGCATCGCATACGACCGCGCCGAGGAAGCCGCCGGCGCGGTGTCGTGCCCGGCCACCGTCGTGATGGGCGTCGGGGACAGGATGACGCCGGCCAGGAGCGGCCGGATGCTCGCCGCAGCGCTGCCTGCGGCGACCGTCGTCGAAGTGGGCGCGACCGGACACCAGATGATGACCGAGAACCCGACCGCCGTGAAGCGAGCGATCGTCGACACCGTCTCGGTCTGAGCGCAGACCGCCGTCGACGACCAGCCGACGACGGCGGGCGACCTGCGCCGAACGACGCGCCGCGTCCAGGTGCGCCGATCCGGCTGATCCCGAGCCGACGACACGATCGACCCGGACGACCGGGACATCGGTGGGATCCCGATGATCGGCACCGGCAGCAACGAGGCGATGTCGGCACGGCCGACTTGCGAGATTCTGTCGGTCGTACGCATCGAGGCACGGACCTGACATGGCATCGGAACCGACGGTCGATCTCGTCGACCGAGGTGGGGCACACCAGACGTCGAAGGACGTCGCTCCTGCCCCCGACAGGACGGCATCCAGGCGTGCGAACGAGGGGCGGTGCTGACGTGCTGGTTGCGCTCGTCCGGGGCGGAGTGGCCGCGTGGCGTCCTAGTCTCCCGTCATGCCCGCTGACGTGCTCGCCGCCACACTGGTCGCCCCTGGACGGTTGGAGCTGCGCCGATACCCGTATCCCGAGGAACTCGAACGCGGAGCGGTGTTGCTGCGAATGCTCGCGTCGGGCATCTGTGGCACCGACAAGCACACCTTCAAGGGCGAGACGCAGCAGTACACCGGCACCGATCATGTGTCGACCACACCCTTCCCGATCGTTCAGGGCCACGAGAACCTCGGCGAGGTCGTCGCGATCGGTGACGGGGGCGCCACCGCGTTCGACGGCTCGTCACTCGCCATCGGCGATCGTGTCGTCCCGGCGCCCAACCGCGCATGTGGTGAGTGCGAGTACTGCCGCGGCAACTTCCCCTACTACTTCTGTCGTCGGCTCGAGAACTACGGCAACTCGCTCACGTCGGCCGAGGCGCCCCACCTCTTCGGTGGTTGGGCCGAGTATCTCTACGTCCGACCGCGAACCCCGGTCTTCAAGGTGCCGGAGCACGTCCCTGACCGGGTCGCCGTCCTGACCGAGATCTTCGCGGTCACCCACAGCCTCGATCTGGTTCGTGGGATGCGGCGCCCCGGCGGCTTCCAGGAAGGCGACACGGTCGCCGTCATGGGCGCCGGTCCGGTCGGCATCGCCCATGCCGCGACATCCAGATTGATGGGCGCGTCGACGGTCATCGCGATCGATCCGTTCCGGCCCCGTGTCGAGTTGACCGGCGAACTCGGCGCCACCGACCTGATCGTCGCCTCGGCCGGAGACGCATCGCTGCTCGGAGATGTGCGTGACCTCACGGGCGGCCGTGGCGTCGACGTCGTCGTCGACGCCACGGGCCATCCGGACAGCTTCGGCCCGTCGCTGGACCTACTCCGCGACGGCGGAACGCTGGTGGAGGTCGGAGCGTTCGTCGACCTCGGCACCGTACCGGTCAACCCGGCCACGATCCTCGGCCGGAACCTCACGATCATCGGTGTCGCCGGTGAGGACGCCCGCGTCTACGACCGCACGCTCGCGATGTTCGCCGAGCACCACGGCGAGGTGCCGTTCCACAAGGCGGTGACCCACCAGTTCCCGCTCGTCGACGTCGAGCTCGCGATGCAGACGGCGCTGGGTGCCGACTCCGCCATGAAGGTCGTCATCACCCCGAACGCCTGACGGCGCAGAGGAACCTCACCGCGTGCCCGCTCCGGGCGGTGTGCCACGGCGGGCGCACGTCACCGGGGAAGGTCGTGCCAGCATCCGTCGCGGCCCAAGTACTCGCCGTCGCGGTAGAACGTGTCGCTGCCGCTGTCGGCGAGCACCTGAAGCATGGCCGGCAGTTCGGTTCCCTCGGCCCCGATCCGATCGATGATCCGCTGCGGACCGATGGCGTCGATCATCCCGAACGGACCGTGCACCCAGTTGAACCCCCACTCGATCGCGCGGTCGATGTTGACGATGTCGTCGGCGATCTCGGGAACCAGTCCAGCCGCGTATCGGAGCGTGCCGCCGAAGACCCGCCACGCCAGCTCGCCCTGCGGTGCGTCGGCGAACACGACGTCGCCGAGGTCGACCGGAACGCCGTCCAGATCGGGATCGACCGCATCACGCCACTCCTCGGAGACGAGATCGAACGTCTCGATCCGTTTCGACCCGTCGTCGAGTCGCTGGACCCGGCCGAAACCACCCAGCTCACGCGTCTTGCGACCGAGCTGGCCCCGCGCGAGCATCCGCTGCTCGGCGGGCGGGAACGACGTGTAGGCGTGCCCGGCGTCGCCGGTCGGAAGGTTGACGGCGAGGTTCTTGCCGACGAGATCCATCACGTCGAGCCCGATCAGGTCGATCAGCCCGTAGAGCCCGGTCGGTGGCAGGCCGACCGGTCGTCCGAGGACGGCGTCGACCGTCTCCTGCGTCATCCCATCGCCGAGGAACGGCTTCGCGAGGTGGACGCCGCTCAGCATGAAGTAGCAGCCGATCCGGTTGCCGATGAAGTTGACCGTGTCCTTGGCGTGCACGACGCCCTTGCCGAGCCGGTCGGCACCGAACGATGCGAAGGCCTCGACGACGTCGTCGGTGGTCTCTTCGCCGGGGACCAACTCGAACAGCTTCATCACGCGGACGGGATTGAAGAAGTGGGTGATCGCCACGTCGCGACGGAACCGGTCGGGCATCCCGGCGGCGATGTCGCGGAGTGGGATCCCCGACGTGTTCGAGCTGATCACCGAGCCGTCGCGACGCACGGGTTCGACCGCTGCGAAGAGCTGCCGCTTGGTGTCGAGGTCCTCGACGATGGCCTCACAGATCCAGTCGTGTTCGGCGGATCTGCCGAGGTCGGAGTCGAACGTCCCGATCTCGACCAGATGGCGGTGATCGTCGTCGACGGCCGCCGCGCCACGCTCGGCCGCCTCGACGGTCACGTCGAGCATGAGTACCCGGCAACCCGCCGCCGCGCTGGCCGCGGCGATGCCCGACCCCATCGTGCCGCATCCCAGGACTGCGACGGATTCGATCCGACGGCTCATCATGCCTCCCGTGTCCCCTGCGGGGTCAGCCGGCGGGGTTCCATCCGCTGACCGACTTGACCTCGCAGAACTCCTCGATGCCCCAGACGCCACCTTCGCGTCCGTTGCCGGACTGGCCGTAGCCGCCGAACGGTGCCCCCTGGCCGCGGGGGTGGCCGTTCATCTCGACCATGCCCGACCGGAGTCGCCGAGCGACCCGGCGGGCCCGTTCGACGTCCCGGGTCTGCACGTAGTTCGTGAGACCGTAGGCGGTGTCGTTGGCGATCTCGATCGCCTCGTCCTCGGTGTCGAAGGGGATGATCGAGAGCACCGGCCCGAAGATCTCCTCCCTGGCGATCGTCATGTCGGGGGTGACGTCGGCGAACACGGTCGGCTTGACGAAGAAGCCGGCAACATGGCCGTCCGGCCGTCCGGTACCGCCTGCGAGCAGCGTTGCGCCCTCCTCCTCACCCGTCGAGATGAGACCCTGGATCTTGTCCCACTGCACCTCGGAGACGACCGGACCGATGTGACGGCCCTCCTCGTGGGCGTTGTCGACGGCGGTCTGCTCGGCGGTCTCGGTCGCCTCGGCCAGCGCCTCGTCGTACCGGGACCGATGCACCAGCATGCGTGTCGGTGCGTTACAGGACTGCCCGCTGTTCAAGAAGCACGCGCGCACACCCCGGACGACGGCTTTCTCGTCCGCGTCATCGAAGATGATGTTCGCACCCTTGCCGCCGAGCTCCAGCGCCACTCGCTTCACCGAGTCGGCGGCGTTCTTCGTGATCGCGACGCCGGCGCGCGTCGAACCGGTGAACGACACCATGTCGACATCGGGATGGCCGGAGAGTTGAGTCCCGACCCCGGCACCGTCGCCGTTGACCATGTTGAAGACGCCCGCCGGGAACCCGGCCTCGTGCACCATGTCGGCGAACAGGTACGACGACAACGGGGCGATCTCCGACGGCTTGAGCACCATCGTGCAACCCACGCCGACCGCCGGAGCGACCTTCAACGTGACCTGGTTCATCGGCCAATTCCAGGGCGTGATCAGCGCACAGACCCCGACGGGTTCGTAGAGGATGCGATCACCCGGGGCATGATCGCCGAGAGGGCGGTCGAACTCGAACCGCTTCAGCGCCTCGATGAACGATTTGAGGTGCCCGACACCCGAACCGGCCTGCGCCGTCTCGGACAGGGAGATCGGTGCACCCATCTCGAGCGAGATCGCCTCCGCCATCTCGCCGTACCGGTCCGTGTAGACCTGGAGCAGCCGTTCGAGGAGCGCGATCCGGTCGGCCGGATCCGTCACCGCCCAGCCCGGGAACGCCTTCTTGGCTGCGGCAACGGCAGCGTCGGTGTCCGCCTGGGAACCGAACGAGATCACCGCGCACGGCTGCTCGGTGGACGGGTCGACGACCTCGACATCGTGCGGTGTGCTCGGCGGCACCCACGCGCCGTCGATGTAGAAGCTGCGTCGATCGAGGAGTTCGGTGGTGGCCATGAGAGCTCGCTTTCGAAGATTGCAGCCGACCACCGTAGTGGCACCGTTGGCCGGTGACGGCCTCGACCGTCCGGTCTCCGCAACCGCCGATGTCAGGAGTCGAGTCGCGCGACGAGGAGGTCGAGCACGTGCGCGATCGGTTGCGTCGCATCGACGGCGACGATGTCGTGTTCGTCGGGCTCGGGCGGTTCGAGCGCATCGAACTGGCTCGCGACCATGTCGGCCTTCATGAAGTGGCCCCTGCGAGCGTTCAGCCGTTCGAGCACGGTGGCGCGGTCGACGTCGAGGAACAGGAACGACACGTCGTCGACGTCGCGCAGGAGATCGCGATACGGACGCCGGAGCGCCGAGCACGTGACGACGACGCGCTCGGACGATTCGAGTCGCCGGCGCAGCTCGAGCAACCAGGGGCGGCGATCGGCGTCGGTGAGCGGGATGCCCGCCGCCATCTTGTCGATGTTCTCCGGTGGGTGTGCCGAGTCGGCGTCGACGAACTCCGTGCCGAGCCGATCGGCGAGACGCGTCCCGACGGTCGTCTTGCCCGATCCGGCGACGCCCATGACGACGAGCCGTCGAATCGCCACCGTCATGCCGCCGATCGGGTGATCTGTCCGGCGGCGTGCCACGTCGATCCGGACGTCAGGTCCTCCTTCTCGACGGGCACGACGTCGGTCCGCCCGTCCTGGGCGAGGCGGTCGAGCAGCGAGGCGCCTGCGCCCCTCCACCGATCACCACGGCTCGAGCCCGGTCGGTCGGGTGGGCCTCCGTCCTCGGCGGGCCCGACCGACGCCCGAGGCCGGACCGGCCCCGGAACGACCCGGCGGGTGCCCTCCGACACCACTGCGCGAGCCATTCAGCCGATCGCCGCGTCGGCGACTTCGCCCAGCAGTTCGATCCGGCCCGGCACGTGGCCGTTGGCCGGCAGGTTGATCGTCAACCCGTCGATCCCGGTCTCCATCACCGCCCGCAGCTGCTCGCCCACCGTGTCGGCGTCACCGTAGATGACGATGCCCTTGACCATCTCGACCACCTCCTCGCCCCAGCCCTTCAGTCCGGCCATCGCGCGGAGGTCGGCCTCGGCCTCCTCCATCGTCGGCGCCAGGCAGACCATGGCGAGCTTCGTGACCGTGATCTCGGACCGGTCACGCCCGAGCCGCTCGCAGTGGCCCGCGAGTGCGTCGAGCTTGCGCGGGATCTCCTCGTTGGTCGCACCGGCGAGGTTCGACTCGTCCGCGTACTGGGCGACCATCCGCAGCGTCTTCTTCTCGCCCGAACCACCGATCATGACGGGGATCCGGGAGATCGGGGCAGGTGAGTTGACCGCGTCACTCACCTGATAGTGCCGGCCGTCGAGGCTCACCTGCTCGCCGCGCAGCATCGGCACGATGATCTGCAGTGCCTCCTCCAGCTTCTCGAAGCGGTCGGTGAAGGTGCCGAACTCGTAACCGAGCGAGTGGTGTTCGAGTTCGAACCAACCCGCCCCGATCCCGAGAGTGGCTCGACCGGCGGAGACGTGGTCGAGCGCCGTGATCGTCTTCGCGAGCAGCGTGGGATGGCGATACGTGTTGCCGGTGACCAGGGACGACACGCGCACGGTCTCGGTGTGCTGTGCCAGTGCCGCCAGCAGGGTGTAGCACTCGACCATCGGCTCACCGGGCTCGCCGAGGCCCGGCAGTTGGTAGAAGTGATCCATCACGAAGACACGGTCGAAGCCCGCGGCCTCGGCGGCCTTCGCCTGCGTGACCACCTGGGAGAAGATGTCGGCGGTGTCACCGGGGTACGTGAAGTTGGGGATCTGGTAGCCGAGGCGCGTCATGCCCCTCACGCTACGACCGGCACGGCCGTCCGTCGCCGTCCGGCTCGGGACTCGGTCGCAGCGGTGCCGCCGCCGCGCTGGCGAACTCGGCGTGTGGGTGTGGGTGCGGTCGTGGGGGCGGGGTCGTCGTCAGGGTCGGGGTCGTGGGTGCGGTCGTGGGTGCGGTCGTGGGTGTGGGTGCGGTCGTGGGTCGTCGTCAGGGTCGGGGTCGTGGTTGGTCGTGGTCGGGGTCGCGGACGTGTTCACGGTCCCCTCCGGAGGATCTGTCGTACCCGTCGGGATCCGGAACGGCGCGTCGCAGCATCACGCAGGTCTTCGGAGATTCGGTTCGCGAGTTCGTCCCCGACGGGCAGGCCGCGTCCGGCCGGATCAGTAGCTGCCGGGCGTGAACTCGAGATCACCCCGGACGCGTGGTGTCCTGACGACCACACAGTCGGACCGGACGTCCATCGTGGCGCCGTCGATGCCCGACAGCCACCACAGGCGGGGCTCCACACCGACGATGCGGAACTCCGTCCACGCGTTCGGGTCGGGATGCAGCGGGTCGACGGTCAACAGGAGCGCCCCGTCACTCCAGTGGGCTCGGCTCAGCACGACCTCCGGCACGTCGACGTCGACGACCTGCGGACACGGTGCGAGCGGAGCGGCCGACAACGCCGACCACCGCCCCGGACCGGCCGCCTCGGCGGCTGCGAGGAAGGCGTTGAACTGACCTCGCGGGAGGGGCTCGTCCAGCCCCATACCCCAGGTGAACTCGCCGAGCGATCGATCCCACGTCGGCTCGTACGACAACTCGATCGCGTCGGCGAGTCGGCCGTCGAGGTCGTCGAGCCCCCACTCCCGGGCGAGTACCAGGGATGACGCAGCGCCGCGGCCCGGCCGCAACGGTGTCGCGATGTCGTGGGTGTAGCCCGCCGTCGCGCACGCGGCGTCGAACAATCGGCGAGCCTCGTCGGGCACCTGGGGCGCGGCGTAGAAGCTCGTCGTCAGTGCGGCGGTCGCCGGGAGGCGGTGGTGGACATCCAGGACCGGGTCGAAGTAGAAGGTGGTCGTCGTCGGGAGCTCGTCGCGGTGCAGATCGAGATAGTGCTCGCGGGCGTACGCCCACCACGGCTCGAAGGCCTGTCGGTGGTACTCGGTGCCGTGACGACGATCGTGCAGCCTCAGACCGAGGCCGGCTCCGGCCAGTCAAAACGGCCAGATCTTCGTGTTCTCTCAATGACAGCCGATCGGCGCCGCGAGCCACTGGTCGCGCAGGTTCTCGGCGATACGGGTGTGCGTCCACGTGAACGTGTGCTCGCCGTCGCGGATCATCTCGAACGGCTCGTTCCACCTGTCGGGAGCGTCGGGCGCGTTGTCGACCATCGAGCGCATCCCGAGCAGGACGAGGAAGAAACCCTGGTAGAACAACATGCCGTCGGCTGCGATCGGGTCCATCTGCCGGCCGTACGGTTCGACGCCGTTGGCGGTCCAGCCGGGAACGTCGTAGTCGCCCCAGAGGTGGGCGGGGATGAACATCCGATAGGCGTCGGGATAGGCCGAACGGTCCGGGTCGTGACCGAACTGGGTGAGCCAGTCGGACGCCGACCACCAGCCGGTGTGCCGCTCGATCAGCTGGTCGAGGATCGCGACGTACGGTTCGGTCCAGGCAGGGGTGCGGTGCGCCATGAGACCCATCGCGTACGAGGAGTCGACGAGGTCGAACCGGTGCCAGCTCGCCATCGGTGGGTCGGATCGGTCGTCCCAGTGCGGGTGTGGTCGACCGCCGCGGTTCCAGTCGTCCGGGGTGTGGGCCTTGCGATGCAGGTAGCGCAGCCACCCCACCGAGCGTTCCGACAGCTCCACGGCACCCGAACCTAGCGGTGCATGCTCGATGGCGCGCAGGCGGGTGACCCGGACCGGTGATCGACGGCATCGGCCTCCATCGTCGGTGTGCGGTACCGTTCGCGGCATGGACGTCGACGAGACCGCGAACGCACGAGCGACGGCCGTGGCGGCCGCGATGGACGACGTCCGCCGCATCGAGCAGGAACTCGGGGTCACCCGCCCGGGAGTCGAGGCGATCCGCGACCGGTTGATCGAGCTGAGCGCACACCGTGACCTGTTCCCGGCCGACGGGTTCCCGGCCCCCGACGACAGCGCGCCCGAGACGAGCTACATGTACCGGCTCGCACAGGACGACGACGACCGGTTCGCGCTCTACGCCCAGTCGAGTCGCGGCCACGTCGAGACGCCGCCCCACGACCACACGACGTGGGCCGTCGTGGTCGGCCATTCCGGCAACGAGCTCAACCGCTTCTACGATCGCCACGACGACGGGGTGACCGAGACCCACCGGCATCTCGTCGAGGCCGGCACGGGTGTCGCGATGCTGCCCGACGACGTGCACTCGATCCACATCGACGGCCCGGCACTGAACTTCCACTGCTACGGACTCGCGCTCGAACGCCTCGATCGTCGTGAGTACTTCAGCGCGACCGAGGGACGCTGGAAGTTCTTCCGGGCCGTGAGCGGCATCCGCGAGGCCCGCGCGAGTCTGCTCTGTTGATGGCGAACGGCGGTCACACGGTCGACCCCGGCACCCTCGCCGCCTGGCTGGTCGACGGCGGCGAGCTCGCCGTGCTCGACGCCCGCGAGCAAGGGGTGTTCCTCGATGCCCATCTGTTCCACGCCGCATGTGTCCCGCTCTCGCACCTCGAGCTCCGGCTGCCGACGCTCGTGCCGCGGCATGACACGAGGATCGTGTGGTGCGACGACGGTGAGGGTGATCTCGCTGCGCGGGCACGCGACCGGTCGGTCGAGCTCGGCTGGACGCACTGCTCGGTGCTCGACGGCGGCGTCCGTGCGTGGGCCGCCTCGGGGCGGGAGGTCTACTCCGGCGTGAACGTTCCGTCGAAAGCATTCGGCGAACACGTCGAGCACACGTTCGGCACACCACGGCTGCCGGCGGACGAGGTCCACCGCCTGATCGAGGGTGGTGCCGACATCGTCGTGCTGGACTCCCGGCCGATCGAGGAGTTCCGGCGGATGAGCATCCCGACCGGCACCGACTGCCCGGGCGCCGAGTTGGTGCACCGGGTCAAGCAGGTCGTGACCGACCCCGACAGCCTCGTCATCGTGAACTGCGCGGGACGCACGCGCAGCATCATCGGCAGCCAGTCGCTCATCAACGCCGGCCTCGAGAACCGTGTCGTGGCGCTGGAGAACGGCACGATGGGCTGGGAACTCGCCGGCTTCGCGGTCGAGCGGGGGCGCGACGACCACGTTCCCGAACCGTCGCCGGAGGCACGCGTCTGGGCCGAACGGGCCGCCGCCGACGTGGGCCGTCGCTTCGGCGTCCGGCACGTCGGCCACGACGAACTCGAAGCCTTGCGGGCTGACCGGGGACGCACGACGGTGCTGTTGGACGTCCGCACACCCGGCGAGTACGAGGCCGGCCACCTACCGGGGAGCGTGAGCGCTCCGGGGGGTCAACTGGTCCAGGCCACCGACGAGTACGTCGCGACCCGCAACGGTCGACTGGTCCTCGTCGACGACACGGGCGTCCGTGCGACGATGACCGCATCGTGGCTCAGGCAGATGGGCTGGCACGACGCCGTGGTCCTCGACGGCGCGTTCGACGGCCGCTCACTCGAGACCGGCCGGCCACCGCGACGCTCGGTGGGTCGTGCGCCGACCATCACGGTGTCGGCGCTCGCGTCGAGGCTCGCGTCGGACGACGAGGATGCGCTCGCCGTGCTCGACCTGGGCACGAGCTTGAAGTACCGCGACAAGGGCCACATCCCGGGTGCGTGGTGGGGTGTGCGCAGCCGGCTGGACGAAGCCCGGGTTGCGATCGGCGACGTCCGGACCCTGGTGTTGACGTCGACCGACGGCCGGCTCGCCAAGCTGGCGGTGCCGGACGCCCAGCGCCGATGGTCCGGCGCCACGGTGATGGCCCTCGCCGGCGGCAACAAGGCTTGGCGACACGCCGGCCACGACATGGAACCCGGATTCACCCGGCCGACCACCGACGCGAACGACGTGTGGTACAAGCCCTACGACCACGAGGGCGACGTCGTGCGCCGCCACATGGAGGAGTACCTCACGTGGGAGATCGCGCTCGTCGAACAGCTCGAACGCGACCCGACCGTGTCGTTCCCGACCTTCGAATGACCGCGCGGGGTCCGGGTTCGGGAATGCCTGGGCCCCATCCCGGTTGAAACCGGTGTGATCCCCTCCTCACCCGACACCATCGTCCGCAACGGCTTCCGATTGCTCAACAAGGTCGTCGAGCCGGCGCTCGACCGTGGCATCGGCAATCCCCTGCCGGTGGGCATCGGAGCGGTTGTGGTCGAGACCACCGGCCGGGTCAGCGGTCTACCGCGACGGGTTCCGTTGATGACCAGCCGGTTCGGTGACCGCCTCGTCGTGTCGACCGTCAGGTCCGACTCACAGTGGCTGGCCAATCTGGAAGCGGACCCTCGGGCTCGGGTCCAGGTCGCCGGTGAGTTCCGGGAGGCCACGGCCGAGACCACGCGGGGGCCGCTCAACGTCGCGGTGCTGCAACTGGCCTGACCCCCGGGATCGGTGCCACCCGAGCGGCGTCGACAGACGGCGGTGTCGCTCGCCGGGCCGGTGATCTCCCGGCCCGGTGCACGGCCGGCACCCCGCTCGGGCGACACTGGGACGATGACGGCGAGATCGGCGAACGGCGTGCGTTGCATGGTGATGCGCGGCGGCACGTCGAAGGGTGCCTTCTTCGTCGCCGAGGACCTGCCATCCGACCCGGCTGCCCGCAACGACCTGCTGCTGCGCATCATGGGGGCGCCCGACCCACGTCAGATCGACGGGATCGGCGGAGCGCATCCGCTCACCAGCAAGGTCGCCGTCGTGGCGATGTCCGAGCGCGATGACATCGACGTCGAGTACCTCTTTCTCCAAGTAGGTGTCGACGAGGCACTCGTCAGCGACCGCCAGAATTGTGGCAACCTGCTCGCCGGGGTCGGGCAATTCGCACTGGAACGCGGGCTCGTCTCGGTCGATACCACCGCACCGAGCGCCACGGTCCGCATCCATCTCGTCAACACCGGTTCGGACGCGACGGTGACCTTCCCGGTCAGGGACGGCTTGCCGGTCGAGACCGGTGCGACCGCGATCGACGGCGTGCCGGGCACCGCGGCCGAGGTGAGGATCGACTTCGACGACATCGCCGGTGGCTCCTGCGGTGCGTTGTTGCCGACCGGCAGGTCTCGGGACACCATCGACGGTGTCGACGTGACGTTGATCGATCACGGTATGCCGGTCGTCGTGCTGCCGGCACGCGATCTGGGAGTGACCGGCACCGAGTCGCCGGTGGTGCTGGAGGCCGACGAGGTGTTGCGGGCCCGGCTGGAGTCGATCCGGCTCCAGGCGGGACACCTGATGGGTCTCGGGGACGTGACCGCGACGACGGTGCCGAAGCTGACGTTGGTGGCTGCCCCGTCCGCGGGCGGCGACCTCGCGACTCGAACGTTCATCCCCCACCGGTGTCACGAGGCGATCGGGGTGCTGGGAGCGGTGTCGGTCGCCACCGCTGCCCGCCTGCCCGGCTCGACTGCGGCCGAGGCCCTGCGACCGGGCGGGCCGACCGACACCGTCACCCTCGAACACCCCACCGGGATCTTCACCGCGACCGTCGACGTCGACACGTCCGCCGACCAGCCGACGGTGCGTCGCGCGGGCATCATCCGGACCGCCCGCAAGCTGATGGACGGCACCGTCTTCCCGAGAGGATCGACCTCGTGACGGCGAGCGAACCGAAGCCGATCCCCGGGCCTCACCCGTCGCCCCACCCACCGCGCCGGTGGACCCCGCCGCCGCGGGCGACCGACGCCCACTGCCACGTGTTCGGCCCGGCTGCACGCTTCCCGTTCAGCGCCACCCGCACGTACACACCACCCGACTCGGGACTCGATGCGTTCGAGCGGCTGCAACACCGGCTCGGCCTCGAGCGCGCGGTGTTCGTGCAGGCGTCGTGCCACGGCACCGACAACTCGGCAATGGTCGATGCACTTCGACGTGGCCGGGGCCGATACGCCGGCGTGGCGATGATCGACGAGTCGTTCACGGACCGCGGGCTCGCGGTCCTCCACGACGCGGGCGTCCGCGGCACCCGCTTCAACTTCGTCCGACACCTCGGCGGCGCGCCGGAACTCGACGTGTTCTGGCGCCTCGTCGGACGCGTGCAGCCGTTCGACTGGCACGTCGTGCTCCACTTCGACGCGCGTGACCTCCCCGCGTACGCCGACCTGCTCGACCGCATGCCGTGCCCCTACGTGATCGACCACATGGCACGCGTGTCCACGGCCGACGGACCTGATCAGGCTGCGTTCCGCGCACTGCTCGACCTGCTCCGCGACGAGCGGTGCTGGGTCAAGATCTCGGGCGCCGAACGGCTGACGGCGGACGGCCCGCCTCCCTACGACGACGTCGTGCCGTACGCGAGGAAGTTGGTCGAGGTGGCGCCGGACCGGGTGCTGTGGGGAACCGACTGGCCACATCCGAATGTGCGTCACATGCCCGACGACGGTGACCTCGTCGACCTGCTCGTCGACCTGATACCCGACGAACGGCTCCGCCACCGGGTGCTCGTCACGAACCCCGAGACGCTCTACGAATTCGCCTGACCGCTCGGGTGGTCCCCGGCGTGGCTCCGGGG
>Ga0055584_100004315_pt1 | contig 13979 bp, 11 predicted proteins | sample OSDHelmetaG_FD_58716 | JGI IMG/M metagenome (GOLD analysis project Ga0055584, IMG submission 58716) | Pelagic marine sediment microbial communities from the LTER site Helgoland, North Sea, for post-phytoplankton bloom and carbon turnover... | ecosystem: Environmental > Aquatic > Marine >... | reverse complement strand
CAGTTGATCAACAGTGGACTGGTTTTTGATTGTATTTAATCGGATACTTGCCAAAGCAAATGATTTTTTTTCAAATCTTCACAAATGGATTTGATACTTTGTGTTGCTTAACGAGTAGAACTAAATTTTAAGGTCTGTAAATATTATCACGTAAAGTACAACGTTAAAGTATACATGCTATTGCAGTTGGTACATAGAAGCAAATGGTTTTTGTTGGTTATGTTGTTGTCACAAACAGCATTTGGTCAGCAACTTTTACCCCACACCTACAACTACGGTAAGGTGAAATTGTGGAACAATCCCAAGGCGGAGTTTACCTTTACCAATAACAGCGATCAACGGGTATTATTTTTACCTATTCCATATCAGCGTAACCTGTACATACATCTACCAGAAGGCTACATCCAACCTGGGGAGTCGGTGGATATTGAAGCGATTTATTATACCGAAGATGAAGGTAATTTTTCCGTGCAACAACCTCTGTATTTAAGTGGTTGGTCGGAGCCTGTGTATATAAGCATGAAAGGTAAAATACTCACGTTCCACCCTGATGCACACATTGCTTGTCCGAACATGGGTCAAGAGCAAAAGGAAGAAGCGAGTTCTCAGATTGCTGAAATTGTGGTTAAAGACAAGGCCACGGGTGAAATATTAAACGGAGTCGATATTTTGTTGGTCGGTCCTGAGAAAAACTTTTTTGTGGAACGCACTCGGAAAAAAAGCATTCCACTCAAAAAAATTGGTACCGGATTATACCAGGTGGATGTGAGCAAACCTGGTTACATTACAAAACAAGAGTTGGTTTACATCAATAAAAACACACAGCAAATAATTGTAGAAATTGAGCGAAATCCGAATGATTTTGATGTCATCGAAACAGTGCCAGAAACAAATAGTGACGATCAAATTGTTGAAATAGAAAAGCCTAAAGAGTCGGACCAAGATGCCATTGAGCGATTGCGTAAACAGATGGATGAGCGTTTTAAAGAACGTAAGATTATCGAAAAAGACGTGATGGTGATTAAAGAGACCAGCGATTCAACCATAACAGAAGAACCAGTTCCAGAAATCACACAAATCGATACCTTAGTTCCTGAAGTAGACAAAACGCCTAAAGAAGATTTTTCAGAATCGGGTGAATTAAACCCAGAGAAATATGCTTCAAATAACGTCGTCTTCTTAATTGATGAATCATCCAGTATGATGTTAAAAGGGAAAATGGATCTCTTGAAAATTTCGATGAAAAAGGCGGTATCTGCATTACGAGAAGAAGACAGAGTTACCATTATCGTGTATTCAAAACACGCCGAGGTTCGATTGGCCTCCACGCCAGGAAATAGAAAAGACATCATCAACGCGGTAATTGATTCGCTAACTCCTGGTGGTAGATCCTATGGAGCGGAGGGATTGGCCATGTCATACAGGTTTGCCAAGCAAAACTTCATCGCCAGCGGTAACAACCAACTCATTTTGGCGACGGATGGATTGTTTAACTCTCCAGATTACACGGATCGCGACATGTATTCAATGGCGCAAACACACGCAGCTGTTGGTATCAAAACCACGGTTGTTGGGTTTGGAAAGAACAAAGAAGCCATTAGTTTTATGTTGCAATTGTCGGAGAATGGAAACGGTCGGTTTATTACGATTAAGTCACAAGCTGAAGCAGAAGACGCCTTGCTCAGTGAGATCATGCAGAATGCATTGCGGTAAGCCGCAAGAAACCGCATTGTAAAGTTTTTGTACGTTTATCCCCATTTCTTTCAAACTAATCACAACAGTTTACTTTTGTGTTCTCTTAAATAGTATATGAAAAAAATAGTTACCCTTTTATTTACGTTGGCGTTATTAATGGTTTCGGTTAAGTCCTTTACTTATCGAAGTGGTGGAGTGCAAGGTTATACAAATGCCCCTTCTGAAGGCAATTGTACAAGCTGTCATACAGGCACATCACTGAACGGTGGAAGTGGATCATTATCGAATATGACTTTGACAGATGTCAATGGCGGATCTGGTTACAAGCCCGATTCTACATATACATTAAAGTTAAAGTACTCTCAATCGTCTATCACCCGCTTTGGGTTTAGCATCACTGCGTTAGACGATAAAAACAAAGAACCTGCTGGTGATTTTACGATTACGAGTTCTCGTACGCAGAAGAGAACCAAGACCGTTTCGAGTAAAACACGACAGTACGTTGAGCATACCAATGGAGGTACAGCAACAACGAGTTCTAATACAGCAGAGTGGGAATTTGAATGGAAAGCACCTTCGTCAAATGTAGGAACCATCAAGTTTTATGCAGTTGTAAACGCTGCTAACGCAAACGGTGGCAACTCTGGTGACCAAATATATGCAAAGGTATTTGACATGAAGGTCGACGGATTGTCAATCGCTACTGCAAACGCAAAAGATACCGTCGTGTGTGCCGGAGAAACTGTTTCCTTGCTAGGCAGCGGAACCAATACACCCACAGCGTGGTCATGGACTTTCCCTGACGGAACACCGTCTGTATCAACGAAGCAAAATCCAACGACATCATACTCAGGATTTGGCAAGAAACTCGCCATACTGCGCGTTCAAAACGCAGTTGGGATGAGTGAGCCGGATACACAGATTATAGATGTATTACAAGCGCCTACAGCTTTTATTCCTGGTGCCAAAACCTATACAATTTGTCCTGGAGACTCAGTCCAGCTTATTGCCAATTTTAACGCAAAATACAGCTATGAGTGGTCGACCGGATATAAAGGTGGCAACATCATTTATGCAAAAGCAGCTGGTGATTATTATGTATCGGTGAAATCGGGAGATTGCTCTAGAGTGAGTAACATTATAACGGTCAACCATTATACCGTTCCAACGCCGACCATTACATCGTCGAGTAGTGCGGATTCCATTTGCAACAAAGCAGCAATTACGCTCACCGCAGGTGGTACGTACGACAGTTTGATTTGGTATAACAACCTACAAGAAATTGGCACATCAACCGCCAAGACATTTGTAGTAAATGTAGATACAGGCTCAAGTTATCGAGTGAGAGGATATACTTCGGATGGTTGTTTGAGTGATTTTTCTGATTCGATTGTATATGAAGTAATTCCTAAAGACGAAGCGCCAAAGGTAATCTGTACAGATCGTGAGCCTTTTAGTGTTAGTTTCGACTGGACAGGCATTTCAAGCCACAATGGTGTACAAGTAAGTACAGATAAAGGAAAAACGTGGAACACGCCTTCGTCAGGAGCCGCTGGCAACAAACACAAGCTAACAAGCTTAGATCCAGAAGAAGATTATGAATTGTGGGTGCGTGCTTTAACCCAGGCACCATGTTTTTATAGCGATGTGGCAAAACAAGTGTGTCGCACAGGTAAGTGTAGCCCAATCGACGCATCGATTCAAGTGGATACCAATATTTGTAAAGGGGATGATGTACAAATTGAGATCAACGGATTGGCAAATGAGTTTTACTCCTTGCGATTTGAAGGTGGTGCCTCATTTACTGATACGAGTTTTACTTTTTCACCTCAGTTTGAGGGCAATTACACCCTCTTAATCACCGACAGTAATTTTGTGGGTTGTCCACCAAAAAAGTTGGTCTTCCCGATCCATATTGATGAGATATCAGACCTAAGGTTTAAGACCAATAAGGCTAGCAATACATTCTGTACTGGAGACACGATTAAGTTTACGGCTTCAAGTGGAAACGATACCTATACGTTTTATGTAAATGAAGCATTGCGAGCAACTTCGTTGGATAGTTTTTACTACGAAAGCAAGTTTAATGATGGTGATTCAGCTTTTGTTGAAGTGACCAAAGGGGCATGCGAAGCAAAAAGTGAAAAGATATCCTTGTCTGTGGTTCCAACGCCAACGGCAACATTTACGTATTCGAACGTGGGAAGTGATTATTCATTCAAACCTGATAACGCCAATTATAAATCTTATTTCTGGGAGTTTGGAGATGGTTTTACCAGCGTGTTACAAGAGCCTGATCACAATTACAAATCGAGTGCAAACAAAACAGTTGATGCTCAATTAGACGTCGTTGACAACAATGATTGCGAAGCGACATCTACCCAGAAAATTGACATTCCAGACTTTAGTAGTGTTGCAGAATTAGCAGAATTAGGCTTGAAAATATATCCAAGTCCAGCACAAGATGTACTCCATATAGAATGGTCTGAGTCAGTGAAATCTCAAACACGTGTAACAATCTATACAGTGGATGGGCAAAATGTTGCAATGTTTACAAATAAAACCTCTGCTTTTTCGGTTGATTTGACGAATATTGTAGCTGGTTTATATGTTATTGAAATTCAAAGCGACGAATTAACAGTTCGTCAACGTTTGATAAAGAATTAATCAAAGGTGAAATATTATCGACCCGGGGGTGGAAGCATCCTCGGGTTTTTTTATGCTTCATTTTGCGACTGCTCTACCATTTCACGGGCGACTTCCAGACCAAGATAGTTGTCAATCCATCCATGAATGACGTACAACAAAGGCGTCAAAACAACGGCTATTACGAACTTGTAGATGTAGTTCACAATGCCAATTCCAATAACGAGTTTTAAGGGCATGACGCCGCTTAAGTAAAAGGCGATGATGAGCACAACAAACGAGTCGATAAATTGAGAAACAAGGGTAGATCCAGTGGCGCGAAGCCATAGTTTCTTTTCTCCAGTGATACGTTTTATCCATTGAAAGACAGTAACATCAGCTATTTGTCCAATTAGGAAAGCGACAATGGAACCAGCAATAATCCATAAGCCTTGCCCAAATACATATTTGAAAGCGTGGTCCATATTGGCAATGCCATTCCCTGCCTGACTGCTTATGTAAAAGTCGGCGGGTTTTAAACCAATGGAAAAATAGATCATGACAAAAGCATAGGATATCAGAATGACGGCGAAATAGCTTAAAAATCGAACGCCTTTTTTGCCGAAGTACTCATTGATGATGTCGGTAAGGATAAATACTACCGGCCACAGCAACACACCAGCTGTTAAATTAAAGTCGAGATGGTTGCCAAAGATGTTGAGTCCGACGGGACTATATCCCAAGCTTTTCTCCAATGAGAATATTTTACCGCCAATCAGTTCTGCCAACAAAGCGTTTGCAATAAATATACCTCCAAGTATGATGAATAATCGACTCTTTTTTGACTCCATTTTTCAAACGTACAAAATTGCGACTAACAATGGCAAACGATAGCGTATCCTGTCCTTGTATGAATTTCTATACAACTCCAGTGTTTACGGGATAACGCACTAGTTGTTGGCAATCCTACGTTATATAGTTTTGTACATTATGAGGATACTGTTTTTACTCTTACTGGCGATGCCGTTCTTTTCAAGTGCTCAAACTGCTGAGGCATGGATGGACGCGGCGAATCAAAAAATGAAAGAGGGCAATACATTAGGAGCGATAAAAGACTACACCGCTGCATTAGATCTAAACGCTGAATTGGTTGATGCGTATTACGGTCGGGGAAGTGTGTATGCAGAATTGTTGATGCATGATATGGCAGTTTCTGACTTCAATAAAGCGATTGAATTGGATTCAAATTTGGCGATTGCCTATTTTAATCGAGGTGTCGTTTACAACGCCAAAGGCTATCACACCTTGGCGCTAAAAGATTTTAATCGATACGTTGACATGCGTCCGTTAGATCCACAAGGCTATATGGCCCGCGCTGAATACTACCAACAACAAGGCATGAAAGCCTTAGCCAATCAAGATTTCAAAAAGGTGACAACTCTTGAACCGGTAGATGCCGATGGATTTGTGAGTAGGAGTGAGGTGAAACTGATTTTGGGTGATACGGCTGGCGCGATTGACGACATTACTAAGTGTATCGAACAAAAGCCAGAATTTACAAAAGCGTACTTATTTAGAGCACAATTGTATAGCAATACTGGACAAACGACCCATGCCATTGATGACTTGGATTTGGTCATTTTAAATGACCCTCGAAACGTAGAAGCATTGGTGACTAGAGGATTGTTGTACAACAACAACGGCGTGTTGCAAGCGGCTGTCGAAGACTTTAAACGCGCATTGGCGATAAACAGCAAGCTACCAGAAATCTGGTTCGAATTAGGATACAACCTACTTGAATTAAAGTCGTATGACGAGGCAATTGTTGCTTTTCAAAACAGCTTAATGACTGGCATTGCCGATACCGAACTTGCGTATTACAACAAAGGTGTGGCCGAGTTTAACAGTAAAAAGAGAACTGAGGCATGCAAAAGCATGAGCAGGGCTGGCGAAATGGGCATTGAGCACCAGGTGAAATACTGTAATTAAGCGGGTTCTTTTAGCTTAAAAATAGGGCTATTCGCGATTCCCCATTTCTGAAGTCGGTACATCACACTAACGCGCAAAACACCTAAACCGTAGGTAACACTTCTTTTAAAATTAATGCTGGACGCTTCTTCGAAATATTTTGTTGGGCATGTTACTTCCCCAATCTCATATCCAGCAAAGCATATTTGAGCCGACATTTCATTGTCGAACACAAAATCATCGGAGTTTGCCTCAATATCTATGGTGTTAAAAATCTCTGTGGAGAAGGCACGATAACCCGTATGGTATTCACTTAACTTCTGACCCATCAGAATGTTCTGAGTCAATGTGAGAATTCGGTTCGCGATATATTTGTATATCGGCATTCCTCCCTTTAAGGCACCATTTCCTAAAATCCGAGATGCATACACCACTGGGTACACTCCATTGGCAATAATACTGGCCATGGCTCGAATAAGCTTAGGTGTATATTGATAATCAGGGTGAAGCATCACCACGATGTCTCCGCCTAGTTCAATGGCTTTGGCGTAACATGATTTTTGATTGCCGCCATAACCGCGGTTCTGTTCATGTTTGACAATATGTTTGATGCCAAGTGCTTTACCAGCCTCGACCGTGTTGTCTTTACTCGCGTCATCTACCAAAACCACCTCATCCACAATGTCGAAGGGGATTTCGTTGTACGTCATTTCTAACGTTTTGGCAGCGTTGTACGCTGGTAATACGACAACTATCTTTTTGTTTGCTATCAAAGCTTAGGCGTATATAAGGATGTAGGTAGCAGCACCGCATAAGTAACCGATAATTGCCAACCAACTGATTTTTTTAAGGTACCAAATGAAGTCAATTTTTTCAAGACCCATGGCAGCAACACCTGCAGCAGAACCAATAATCAATGAACTTCCACCAACTCCAGCACAGTATGCTAAGAATTCCCAGAACTTACCGCCTGCGGCAAACAATCCTGTTGGCTGTATTTCGTACATACCTTGTGCGGCTGCAACCAACGGTACGTTATCGACAATCGACGATAAGAATCCAATGACTACGTTAATCGCATAAATGTTTCCAATCTTGCTATCAAGTGTTGCAGCCATTTCGTTCAAGTGACCATATTCCTGCAAGGCAGCAACAGCTAATAAGATACCAAGGAAAAACAGAACACTAGCAACATCGATTTTTTGCAAAACGCCTATCACACTTAACTCGTGTTTGTCTTCTTTGTTCTTAGCTCTATGTATAATTTCAGTTACGACCCAAAGCACACCTAAACTGAGCATCATGCCCATAAAAGGTGGTAAGTGCGTAACGGTTTTGAAAACCGGAACAAACAACAATCCCAATACGCCTAACACCAACACCAATACCCGTTCGTTGGGCGTCGTTGGGTTGATATAGTGTTCAACACCTTCCGACTTCATTGGTCGCACTAATTTTTGACCCTTTAGTTTTATACTTAAGATAAGGAGAGGAACGATGATGGCTACTAAACTTGGAATGATTAGATCTTTAACCATATGGCCCACGTTTGGTAATTGACCTTTTATCCATAACATCGTTGTGGTAACGTCACCAATTGGAGACCATGCGCCACCGGCGTTCGCGGCTACAACCACCATACCTACAAACAGCCAACGCATCGACTTGTCTTTAACCAACTTACGTAATAGCGAAACCATTACGATGGTCGTAGTTAAGTTGTCGAGAATGGCAGATAAAAAGAAAGTCAACAAACAAATGATCCATAAAAGCTTGGCCGCATTGGTTGTTTTGATTCTATCTGTAATTACCGCAAAACCTTCGTGCGCATCCACTAATTCTACAATCGTCATGGCGCCCATTAGGAAAAACAAGATGCTTCCTATGTCAAATAGGTGATGCACCAGACCGCTGCGGTAACTGATACCATCCACACCATGTTCAATAATATGTTGGATTTCGTGGCCAGTGCCATCCATTGAAAAAACGTAAATGGCCCAACAAACCATACCGGTTACAAGCGCTGAGGCAGCCTTGTCGATTTTAATGTTATGCTCCAGTGCAATGGCTAGGTAGCCAAGTACGAAAACAACGATAATAAATATTGACATGTCGTGAAATTTTCGGCAAAAATAACCTAAAGTTATAACCTAATGTAAACAATCCATAAACCTAGGATAGTAGGCTTTTGTATGAAGGTATTGCTTCAAGAAATTCGTAGGTTTTAAGGGCGTTTTCGACTTTACAGCATATCTGATTGGCACCATTTGTTATGAGTAAATAGGGTACGTTTAAGGCAAAATTGTATGTGGATATTTGATTTAATGTGGTTTGGTTAACGGCTACTTTGGGTGCTTTGCATTCGATAAGAAAGATGGGCTTGGCATCTTTGTAAATGAGAATGTCAAATCGTTTGTTTCGATTTAAATATTTGATTTGTTTCTCTACAGCTATGTTGATAATGGGATAATCTAAAACCTGCGTAAGGTGGTATACGACCCATTGCCGAACTTCCTCTTCCGGCGTACATTGCAGAAAACGTTTACGTATTGGGTCGAAAAAATACAGTTTGTTTTTTTCAACACGTGTTTTAATACCAATGTTTTCCCAGTTAAATTGCACCCCTAATTGATTCTTTACCTCGAGTAGTGGCAAGTATAGCAGATTTTCAAAAACTTATTACGGAAATAAAAAGCAGATCCTTCCGTCCTGTCTATTTTCTTGAAGGGGAAGAGTCGTACTTTATCGACAAAATCGCCAAAAAACTAGAATCGACTGTATTAACGGAAGCTGAGAAGGCTTTTAATTTTCAAGTCGTTTATGGTCGAGAAGCCGATGTGCTAGATATATTGTCTGCTGCTAAACGGTTTCCCATGATGGCGGAACATCAGCTGATCGTTGTGAGAGAAGCACAATTCTTAAAAGGCATTGACGGGATTCTAGACTATTTAGAAAACCCAGTTAAGTCGACGGTTCTTGTGTTTCTATATAAAAACAAGAAGGTAAGTAAGGCCACCAAACTTGGCAAAGCCTTAAAAAAGCACGGGGCATTTACCTCAAACAAGCTTTACGAGAACGAAGTTGCCGCTTGGTTGTCGGCACACGTGAAAAGTCTGAAGCTTACGATTCGACCAGAAGCTGCGCAACTCTTGGTGCAAACCATGGGCAGTGATTTACAAAAGATTTCTGGAGAAATTGACAAGGCGAAAGCGAATATAGGAGAAAGAACGGCGATTGAACTCGACGACATCGCACGCGGAGGGGGAATCGACAAAGAATACAATGTGTTCGAATTAACCAAAAGTGTTGGGAAACGTGATTTGGTACAAAGCCTTAAAATTGTCAATTATTTTAGCAGCAATCCAAAAGACAACCCTTTCGTTCTGGTATTGATCAACTTGTACAACTATTTTAAAAAAGTGCATTTGATTCATTTTCAGAAGTCAACAAACTCAACCGAAGTGGCAAAGGCCATTGGTATGAGTCCGTATTTTGTGAACGAATACATTGCTGCCGCAAGGAATTACAAGCCAGCAAAAATGAATCAAGTCTTTGATTTGTTACACGAATTCGATTTAAAAAGTAAAGGAATAGAGGGGGGGAAGGCAACAGATGGTGAACTTTTGACAGAATTGGTAGTAAGATTAATCAAGTAATGTATAGATTTGTCAACCTTTTAATAATATTCAATAAGGAGAAACGTAATTTAGTATGAAAAGAGCAATACTTTTAACTGCTGTTATGTCTACGATGATTGTAGCATACGGCCAATCACCATCGGATTTACATCAAGCAAGTGCAAAGCAATTGATTCAAAAAGGTCAATTAGATGCTGTTGACGGATTTAGATTTGATCAGACTCCAACTGCGGAATCTACAACACCAACTTCACATGGTAAGTACAGATCAGAAGTGTACGACTTTGTAAGAGTAGGTAACACGTATTATGATTTACAAACAAACGCATCTATTGGAAGACGTGCCTTGTTACATGACGATGGAACTATTTCTGTAGCTTGGACTTTCTCAAGTACGTCAAGTACCACATGGCCAGATCGTGGATCTGCTGTAAATTACTACGACGGAACTAGCTGGGGTGCGGAGCCAACAGCAAGAACTGAAAACATCAGAACTGGATGGCCTTCAATTGGCATGTTCCCTGACGGAACAATGTACACCATTGCACACGATGCTACAGCAGGTGGTTTGGTGCTTTCAAGAAACACTGGAAAAGGAAATACAACTTGGACAACTGACGCTGGTAAAGTAGCGACTCATTCAGGTGGTAATATGATTTGGAACAGAACGGCGAACCTAGGCGACAAGATGTTTACATTGGTAAACTTCGCTGGTCAAGCGGATGATCCAGATGTAAAAATCAAAGGGATCACAAATCCTACTTTATATGCTATGTCTAATGACAAAGGCAAAACATGGACTAGCTTAGACCTATTACCAGGATACGATTCAGCTCGATACCTTGACGGTGGTGGAGATAACTATGCCATTGACGCAAGAGATTCAATCGTTGCTATTGTAATTGCTGGTCGATACAAAGACGTTACTTTATTTAAATCTACTGATTCAGGAAGTACTTGGACAACTAGCATTATCGATTCATTCGCTTTCCCAAGATTTGTTTGGGGTAGCTACTTGGTAGACGTGAACAACCCAGTTACTTGTAACGATGGTTCTGTTGACGTATTAATTGACAACAATGGCGACGTTCACGTTGCTGGTGGAAGAGTAAGTTACTCTGACGATGATACAACAGATGATTTAGCAATATCTGGTAGCTTCTTTGGTTTATACCACTGGAGTGAAAACCAGCCTAACTGGAAAGTATGTGGATTGCCAATCGATATGGATGATCAGCCTGCAGCTTCAGGTGCTGCTTACGACATCACTGCAGAAACAACAAACAGCATGGGTGCTGACGGTAACCCAGCGAATGGATTAGCGTACGCTGCACGATATGGTGGAACTAGTATTTCTACACACTCAAGTTTATCTGTAGACAAAGACAACAACATTTTCGTTACTTGGGATGCACCAGTTGAATTTACATTTAACGATTACTTAGCGAATTATAGAGACGTACATATTTCTTACTCAACCGATGGTGGAGCAAGTTGGGCAACGACTCAAAACGCAACTCAAATTCGTTCTCAGGAAGCAGTTTTCGCTTGTATGACTAAGAAAACGGATGATTTCGTTCATTTCATTTTCCAAATGGACGCACATCCAGGTACTAACTTACAGAACAGTGGTACAGGTAACTTACACCCGAACGTTGAGAACACTATTTACTATGCGGCTATTCCAGTTCAAGATTTGATGGACAGCGTTTTAGGCCAAAACACATTGAACTTTGAGCCAGTTGTTAAGGAATCAAAAGTATTTGTGGTAAGTCAAAACCAACCAAACCCATTCTCTGACATCACCAATGTAGTTATTTACATGCGTGCTGGAAGTGATTTAACTTGTACAGTAACTGATGCAACTGGTAAAGTTGTTTCTACTCAAGACATGGGCTTTAAAGGTGCAGGTAACCACGATATCTCTATCGACGGTACTGACCTTACTTCTGGTGTGTATTTCTATACTTTAAAGTCGAAAGACAGTGAAGTAACCAAGAAAATGCAGATCGTTAAATAAGCAAACACAATCCTAAGCGGAAGCGAAGGATGAGAAAAATAATGAAAAGGCTCTGAGAAATCAGGGCCTTTTTTTATGTGCGTTGAATTGATAATGGATAATTGAGATTTGATAAGTAGATTATCGACACACATTTGTTGATTCATCCAATTGTATGAATGAATTTTTAGCAACATAGGCTTCTACCGGTAATTCTGGAAATGGATAGGCCAAAGTCTTTGAGTGACTATACGTGTACCTCAAACTACCTTGAATGCGAGTTGAAAGTCGATTTGCAGTTTTGTATGTATCCTTACTCGCGGCATATGATAATTGGAATGAGTTATAGTATTTGTGTTCTAGATTTTGACCCTCATTCCCGTCTCGGTCGTGAAATGGCAGCTGACCTTGAAACTTTGTTGTAAACACGATTGTTTTCATGCGTTTGGATTTGTCAAAAATAAACTCAACGCCAAAATCTGAATAGAAAATCACATAACCACTTTTGCCATAATATTAGCGGTCTTGTTAACTTCCTTTTTGTAGTATTGGTCTAGCTGTGTGAGAAGGTTTTGGAATCTTTTATCCTTCTGTTTGATTCCCATCAATTTGAGCCACGAATTGCCATCGAGATGCAGTAGTGCGTTTGGAGAAGGCGCAAAGACGTCTAGTGTTACGATATCCGTTCCAACGGTGTTTAGCATAAAAAATGGGTAGTTGCTCCACCATTGATAGTTGTACTGATCTGAAGGATGTACAAGATAAAATTGATCTTCATGACTTACTCGGATGTATTGTTTTAATACCGAAGTGATAGTATCTGAAAACGTTGATGCGGAAACGTTAAACACCAAGGCGTCAATAAAGTCTGAAGTTGAAGAGATGTTTTTTGTGCAATAAACGAAGTGTATGCGATCTGGTGCCTCAATCAGTTTCAACACATTGGCCGTAGTTGGGATGTTTCTAGAAACCATATGTTGGTATACTTGATTCATTGAGGATTTTCGTTCCAACATGTCAGTAATGGTTAATAATTCGTTGCCAGCGACGTCATTGCCAAGTACTGTGTGTAGGCGCTTGCCAACTTCCCACGCATCTCTAAAATCCAACGATTCTAAATTGGAAATGCCTTGAACCTTGGTCTTAAAATCAGTAATGACGGCCGGATAAACACCATAGGTGATGCCAATTACTTTTTCGTCCTTAATCAAAAATTTAACGGATAAGCCAGGAAATTGTGGCAGCCTCCATATAAATACATACTGATATTCATTACCATTCTCGTCTTTAATGACCACCTTGCCGATTTTTTCTTCTAATTCAGCAACGCTCATGTTGAGCTTTAATCCGAAAGGTGCTGTTCCCATGTAACCTTTAAAATCTTTAGATAAAGGCTTTTTTGTGAATGCATGCATTCCTTCATTTGATAGATAACGAATGCGAAACACCATATACTTTTTTTTAGGACTGCTCACTGCTTCGGGGGTTAGACACATGTCTAACATAACACCCGTCTTTATGGTTAGAATAGACGGATTGTCTTGGTTCAGTGTATCCTTGAAGACGTGCGTTTGCCTGCTTTTAAGCATGAGTTGCAAGTTGGCGTCATCGTAAGTTTTTCCAAGTTTTTTTAGATCCAAACCACTCGCCTGAGTAAAAGTGGCGTTGAATAATACACCAATCATGAACAGAATCCATTTGTATTGGATGTAGCGTCTGGGATGTGATTTCAGTATAACGAGGGCTTTTAAAAAAGAGTGCATACGACTTTGCTTTTGGAGAAGGCCACGTAAACTGTCCTTCTATCTCAAATTTAGTTAAAAAATGAAAATGGATTATGCGGACCTAGTTGTGTCCCTTGCAATTAAGGAAGCCTTATACAACAACGTCCTGTTAACGCGCAAAGGGACTTATCTATATTCACAAAAAAATTAAAATATTCTGCATGTAATTTCTCAGATATATTTTTACCTTTGCCGACCTTAAAATGAGGATGCGGGTGTGGTGAAATTGGTAGACACGCTAGACTTAGGATCTAGTGCTTAACCGCGTGA
>Ga0055584_100004314_pt1 | contig 13980 bp, 11 predicted proteins | sample OSDHelmetaG_FD_58716 | JGI IMG/M metagenome (GOLD analysis project Ga0055584, IMG submission 58716) | Pelagic marine sediment microbial communities from the LTER site Helgoland, North Sea, for post-phytoplankton bloom and carbon turnover... | ecosystem: Environmental > Aquatic > Marine >... | reverse complement strand
CCATCAAACCTGGGTGGAGATGCTGTACGTATCTGGATGTTTTACCGCAAGGATGGTGTTTTAAAGCGAGCCATCAGCAGCGTCCTGTTGGACCGTGTAACAGCACTTGTTGGCCTAGCAATTCTTGTGTTGCTGACATTTCCCCTGGCCGCACGATTTATCGATGATACGACGATCCTGGTTATCCTTGCTTTTCTTGTTGCGACAATCTTTGTTGGGTTGCTTGCCTTTTTGTGGCTTGATCGATTGATGGTGCTGTTTAATAGAATGTTGCCGTCGCGACTCTTTCATTTAATTACATCGCTCGCTGAAAATTCCCGTGTCGTTCTGGCGCCAAGCCGTTCTGGCCCTCAGGTTTTGGGGTTGTCGATTACCAACCAAATTCTCATGGTCTTGGTTATGTTTGCCCTTGCGCGAGGTCTGTCCATTGAGGTCGAAATTTCAGCGCTGTTGGTTTTGATACCGCCGGTAATATTGGCCTCTCTGTTGCCAATTTCATTTGCGGGCTGGGGCGTGCGGGAAGGTGCCATGATTGCAATGCTCGGAACAATAGATGTGGCGCCTGAAAATGCGCTTGTTTTGTCTGTGGCGTTTGGATTTGTGATCCTTATATTATCTCTTCCGGGCGCCCTTATTTGGTTTTTCTCAGACAACAGAAAAGGAGTCGCAAACAACTCAGAAAAGTTGGAGATCTAGCTTGGCGAAACCAAGCGGGAGAATTTGATCGATTGCCGAATTCAAAAGGCGATGTTTGCCGAAAATAAGGAATAATGGTCTTGTCAGATGTAGATGAAGTTTTGTTCGCCAATGAAGTATTTTATCGGGCCTTTGCTGACCGAAACCCCAAGGTCATGGAAGAGCTTTGGTCCGATGTTGTTCCGGTTAGCTGCTTACATCCGGGTTGGGGGCCGATTTTTGATCGTCAGGGAATAGTGACGAGCTGGGCTGCAATTTTGACCAACCCGGAATCACCTGAAATTAAATGTCGTGATGCAAAGGCACTGGTTTATGGCGACGTCGCGAGTGTTGTGTGTTTCGAAGAACTTCCGGGCGGCTCCCTGATCGCGACGAATGTCTTTCATCGCGAGGGGAAGGTTTGGAAAATTGTTCATCATCAGGCGGGACCGACGTCCGCGGCCCCTAGTGATAATACGACGAACGAAGACGACCGCCAGTTACATTAAGGTTTATCGGGTCTAGGTGTCTTTCGCGCCAAATAGACGTTTAATCGCATTCCAGATTACCTTCAGTCCCATTCCACCAACCTGTACCGGCGCGGCGGCGGGCGGAGGGGTCCCTGTATCTTGCGGCGCAGCGGTTTCTGCTGTCGTGGCACCAGAATCACCTGTGGTTGTACCCGCTTCGGCATCGATGACGTTCTTTTTCAGATTCTCTGAGAACTGGCTAATTATTTGCTGGGACAGGTCTTTCACCATACCGACGCCACGCCCGTACTGGGCTACAGCACCTGACAGCTGAAGGTTGGTCTCAATTATTACCTTGGTTCCGTTATCGCTGGGTTCCATATGGAACGAGACATTGGCATGTGCGCCGCCACGGCCTTTGGCATCTGTTCCCTGAGCTTTTAGCTTTGCGCTGTGACTCGCAACGTCGAGTTCTTCAAATGTAGTTTGGCCATTAAAGGTCAGGGCGACCGGGCCTAGCTTAACCGATATCTTGCCCCTATAGGTCTTGTCGTCGACGACCTCGGTTAGTTCGGCACCGGGCACGCACGGGGCGATCCCCTCGATGTCCATGAGAATTTCCCAAGCCTGGTCTACAGGGACTGGAACCTCAAATTCGTTATCGAACTCCACAACGCTTGTCCTTTCTTTGACGTGTAATAAGAATCTGGATTTCCATGACCTTATCTCATAGCTGCCCGCTTCCGTCCATCCAGTGGTTATGCAATGCAAACATGATCTTTCCGGATTGGGTGTGAACAGGTTATTTTCGATAAGCGTAAATTGACGAGATGCAGGCATGGCTGATTTTCCAAAAGTAAAGCAAGTCCCGACTAAATATCTTGAGCAAACTATTCGCGATGCTGATGCAAGAACGCTTGCGTTGATCGAAGGGCTCAATGATGAACAGTTGATGGGTCCAAAACTTGGCATCGTAAATCCCATGCTGTGGGAGATAGGCCACATTGCCTGGTTTCATGAGAAATTTATTTTACGTGATCGCGATCAGCGGCGACCGGTCCTGGAAAATGCGGACGCGCTCTATGATTCGATGGCTGTTGCTCATGCAACGCGTTGGGATTTGGATCTCCCCAATCTTGAGTCAACAATTCAGTATCGTGAAATCATTCGCGACTTGATCATTGAACGTCTTGGATCTGACGATTTGGCCTCTGTTGAGAATTCCTATTTCACGCAGCTGACGGCCTTTCACGAAGATATGCATGACGAAGCTTTTACCTACACCAGACAGACACATGGCTATCCACCGCCGCAATTTTTTGAGGACTTACCGACAGCGCTAGATGAAGCTGGCCCGTTTCCTGGCGATGTCGAGATTCCCGGTGGCATCCATATGCTAGGGGCTTCCCCTAAGGCGCCCTACTTTATGGATAACGAGAAATGGGGGCAGGGTTATGAAGTGAAACCCTTCTCTATATCCAAGGCGCCGGTGACAAATGCTGAGTTTGCTGAATTCGTTGAAGCCGGTGGCTACGAAAGAGAAGAGCTTTGGACAAATGCCGGGTGGCAATGGCGTAACCACGCCAGCGCAGAAAACCCGGTCTACTGGCAAAAAATTGATGGCGATTGGCAGGTCAAATATTTTGATAGGATTGAAGCGATGCGACCCCACGCTCCTGTTGTCCATGTAAACTGGTTTGAGGCCCAAGCCTGGTGTAAATGGGCAGCCCGTCGGTTGCCTTGGGAGGGTGAGTGGGAAGTCGCCGCCTCACGTGCGCCACAGCCGGGTGCTGATACTCTTAAAGGTCCAGAATCGCGATATCCTTGGGGCGACGAAATTGCCACCCGCGATCACGCAAACCTGGATGGTTATTATGGAAGGCCTGTTAATGTTGCGGCGTTTCCTGCCGGCGATAGCGCTTATGGCTGTCGTCAGATGATGGGCAATGTCTGGGAATGGACCCAGTCGGTGTTTGCGCCCTTCGAGGGCTTCGTGCCGGACCCTTATACCGATTACTCAAAGCCGTGGTTTGATGGTCGGCATGCCGTCTTGCGGGGAGGCTCCTGGGCGACCCGAAACAGGATAGTCTGGAATACCTTCCGAAATTTTTACAGCTGTGACCGGCGCGATGTCGTTGCGGGCTTTAGGACCTGCGCGCTCGAGGTCTAGCAGCGTAGAAAATAACGCCCCTTCACGCCGCTGTATTTTGGCGGTTCTGCTGAATGAGCTTCCATAGCCTGTTCGGTGTCGCGGGCATTGGTACATCCCTGATACTGTATGGCTTCAACGCGTCAATCAAGGCGCTTTGAACGCAGGGCAGTGCTCCAACACAGCCTGCCTCACCGGCACCCTTGATTCCAAGCGGATTTGTTGGCGATGGGGTTCCCGCTGCAACCACATTGATCGAGCACATGTCATCGGCGCGCGGCATACAATAATCGAGGAAAGACGCGGATAGAAGCTGACCGCTTTCCGGATCGTAGTTCAGGTCTTCACACATCGCCTGACCAAGTCCCTGGCTGATACCACCATGTATCTGACCTTTAAGAAGTAGGGGATTAATGACAGTGCCGACGTCATCCACAACGACGTAGGACATAAATTCTGTGGTGCCGGTATCCGGATCGATCTCGACCTCGCAAAAGTGACAACCATTAGGGAAGGTTGGCGCCTTTGGTTTGAAGGCCGCAAAGGCGACCAGAGTGGGTTCGATATTAGGCGGCAAAACCATCAGCGCGTAGGCGGTCTGGGCGACCTCTTCAATGCGCACAAAACGGTCTGTGCCAGTAATGGAGAAACGACCGTCTTCAAATGAAATATCTGTATCGGCCGCTTCCAACATATGGGCCGCAATTTTTTTGCCGTGCTCGACAATCCGATCACTCGCCATTTGCAAAGCCGCACCGCCATTACCCGCCGACCGGGAACCGAAAGTACCGCGACCATGGGCGACGATGTCGGTATCGCCTTGCAATAGGGTGATGTTGTCCAGCGCGACACCAAGCATTTCATTAATGAGTTGCTTAAATGTCACGTCGTGCCCTTGACCCTGGGCGAGCGTGCCCATCAGGATGGTACAATGGCCTGATGCATCGAACCGTATTTCTGCTGTCTCTTCGATAGGAGCGGCGGATTGTTCAATCGCAAAGGCAACACCAATGCCGCGCAGTTTGCCGCGAGTCGCCGCTTCTGCGCGGCGCGATTCGAAGCCATCATAGTCAGCGAGTTCTACAGCTTTCGCTAATACCTCCGGGAAATCGCCGGAATCGTAATTAAAGATCAGACCGGTCTGATAGGGTATGGCATCTGCGGGGATCAGATTCCGCCGTCTTAGTTCGACGCGATCTATTCCCATTTCAATGGCGGCGGTATCGATTGCCTTTTCGATTGCCAGGCTGGCTTCGGGGCGTCCAGCGCCGCGATAAGGTCCGACCCAGTTAGTGTTGGTAAAGACACCGGTAACCGCCGTGTAAATAGCAGGAGTGGTATAGACCCCGGCCAGACCACCGAGATTGTTCGTTGGGGAATGCGGTGTCATCGAGCCGAGATAGGCCCCCAAATTAGCGGTCGTGTTGACGCGGAAGGCCAGAAAATTTCCCTCTTTGTCCAACGCCAGTTCAGCGGTGACCTCATTGTCGCGGGCATGGGTATCCGACATTAGGGATTCGGTCCGGTCTGCAGTCCATTTGACAGGTCGTTCGAGCAGTTTTGATGCCCACAGCACCAGGACTTGATCGTGATAGATATCGCCCTTCATACCAAAGGCGCCGCCGACATCACCCGCAATCACTCTGACCTTGGATGGTGGTAGATTCATGACGGTAGCGACATGATCCCGGATACCATGGACACTCTGTGTGCTGGTATGCAGAGTATAACGATCAAGCCTTTGATCATAATCGCCAATGGAGATACGGGGCTCCATCGCATTGGCAGAGATCCGATTCACGTGGTACTCGATTTTGGTTATGTGATCGGCGGTGGCAAAAGCGGTTTCCACGGTGTCTTTATTGCCCAGTTCGAAGAAAAAACATTCATTGTCGGGGCATTCCTTCCAGACAGCGGTCGCGCCTGGCTTAGTGGCGTCTACTGTTGCCGTGACCGAGGGTAGGACTTCATAATCGATCTCAATGAGCTCCGCTGCGTCTTTGGCCTGGGCATAGCTTTCTGCAACAACGAAAGCTACTTCATCGCCAACGAGTCGGACGCGATCACTGGAGAGGGCGGTGCGCGGTGCCGTAAACATTGGTGATCCATCGCGCTTTTGGCGAGGCACAGCGATCGGGAAGGGTGAAAATCCGGTTGCGTTCCAGTCCTCACCGGTCAGGACAAGCTGGACACCGGGCGCGGATTTCGCTGCGGACGTATCGATGGAAAGGATTTTCGCGTTTGCATGGGGTGATCTCAGTAGATAGCCGTAGCATTGGCGACCGATTGCGAAATCGTCGCCATATTGTCCTCGGCCCTGTAGCAGCCTCGGATCTTCCGTTCTTGGGACCGGTTGCCCAATACCAAATTCCCCCATCGCCTAAACTCCTGGAAGCATAAAGGTGAGCTATGACTTTATCGGTCTGAATTGTTTGCCGCTACCCAGAAGGCATTAATGTTGCCAGAATCAGAAAGGGCGGCCCGTAAGGACCACCCTTTTTCCGATAAACATATTTTCGGAATTTAGCTTTTCTTGGCTTTCTTGCCACGGAATGGCTTATGGCAACCACCACAGGTTTTGCCTATTCCTTTCAAGCCAGCCGTCTTGTTGCCAGCATTTGCGGCTATTGCAACCTGTGTTGCCGCATTCCGCATAGCGTTATTTGCCGCGATAAATTTGCCCCATTGTTTCCAGATTGCCGGTGTGGAACGGGTTACGGCTGGGCTCAGCTTGCCGCGGCCAGTTCCTCTGGGGAAAAGGCGTGGTAGGGCATTAGCGTGGCGAATGATCTGCAATGAAGCGCGAACGACGCCTCTGGTGTTCCCCTTTTTGGCGGTCGCCAACGAGTTTATAGCCTGCCTCATTGAGGTTGGGCGGGTTTAGTTTGCGACCAACGCGTTTGGATAGCCAACGGAGGAGATGTTTTTCCTCCGCCTTGGCCTCAACAGCGTGCCGCCGTTCCTTGGTGAAAAGGACATGGGCGCTCACCGCCTGGTCGACAAAACCTGCTTTTGCCACGATTTGTGACGGGGTAACCTGATCATGGGCAATCCAGCCGCCAGTGGCGCCTGCCAGTAGCAGCACGACCGCCACCGCTGCGCGCATCCAGTGATTATTGTTAGCGGGTACTCTTGGGGCCCGGGCCACAATATTCGAAAAGCGCTCTGGAACTGGCTCAGACAATATTTCGCTATTGAGAGTTGCCAATAGGTCTTTGTCGCGGCGCATTAACTCAAGACGAACCGCATCCTCGGGGTTTTCGGCGAGTCAGGCCGTGACGACAGTCTGGCTTTCAGTGTCGAGTTCTCCGTCCAGAAACGCGTTCAGTTCAGCGTCGCCGATATTCTTCATGTCGCTCATGATTCGGACTCCTTATTAGAATCCTGATCATTGCCTTCCATAATTTCTCTCAACCGGTGACGCCCGCGTGCTAGGCGAGACATTACCGTTCCAACCGGCACTTCCAGCACAGCTGCCGTCTCGGCGTAGCTCAGACCTTAAACGCCAACCAATAAGACTACGGCCTTTTGATCAAGCGACAGCTTGTCCAGGGCGCGCTCCAGATCGCGAACAATGAGCCCATCGCCCTGTGACGCCGGGATCGCGCTACGATGGCTTTCTGCGGCGTTATCTCTGGTTCCCGCCGGCGGTGCCCGTCTCGCTTTGAGGACCGCGTTAATGTGCAGGTTGTGCATGATCGTAAACAGCCAGGCGCGCAAATTAGTCCCGGGCTGAAATAGATGGATACGAGATAATCCGCGTTCAAGACAGTCCTGAACCAGGTCGTCAGCGGCGACCGCATCCCGGAGGAGGCTCAGCGCGTACCGGCGCAGGCGGGTAACTTCCGCGACAATGTCTTCCTTGATAACAGTCAGCGTATCCGTCTCCTGCTGCGCTGCCGCCTTTGGGTCCGCGTATTTCCGTAATGCGGGTGATAGGGCTGGACCATCCATATTGCTCGATACCTTATTTGATCCGGTCTGCTCAACACAATTTTATTTTATTCTGGTTCGCGCAGCTCAAATCCGGCTGGCCTCATCTGTGATTTGGCGGATTCTTCTGGGTCGATTGTTGAGTCCCATTTGTCCGCTTCAAATCGTTGGCCGGTAATACCGTCTGAGGCACTAGACGCTAGCCATAGAATTGGTGGCCCCATTACCGCAGCGTCAGCGGGTTCTTTGCCGGAGTGATGAGTTCCTGACTCTCGCCATTCTGTCGGCATAATAGCCGTGTCAGCGGCGCGTCCTGGGATCAGCACATTGGAGGTGATACCGGAGCCGTCGAGGTCCTCAGCCCAGATACGGGTGGAGGCTTCCAGAGCGGTTTTCGATGGGCCGTAGGGAAAGAATCCGTTGCGCTGCATGGTACCAATGCTCGTTGTGACGTTGACGATCCGGCCCCAGCCCTGTTTGAGCATGTGGGGGACGGCGATGGCCGCCATATGAAACGGCCCCATCGTATTGGTATCAAATGTCGCCTGGACCTGGGCAATATCCGCTTCCCAGAATTTAGTCCGTTCGGTCATAAAGTTTTCGCTAAAGGGACGCATGCCGAGCCCGGCATTATTGACCACCATATCGACCTGGCCAAAACGGTCGAGCGTTGTATCGATGATGCCTTTGCATTCATCTGCGCTGCGCAGATCTGCCGCCATGGCGTGAACATCGCCGCCACTATTGCCAATGACACCTGCAACATCGGCCTCAATGAGGGGGATGTCCTCCGCGATGTGGCTCGGCGCGACGACCTTGGCACCGGCGGCGGTGAGGGCAAGGGTCATTGCCCTGCCAAGACCACGACTACCACCTGTGACAACACAGACTTTGCCAGCGATGGATGGATCGGACATTAATTCTCTCCCTGTTATCTATAATTTATTTTATTGCTTAGGCGGCCTGTGCTGCTTTGGCTTTTTGAATCGTCTGCCATATCTTGTGCGGTGTCGCGGGCATGTTGATGTGCGAAACACCCAGCGGTTTGAGGGCATCGACAACGGCATTGATCGTCGCTGGCAAAGCCCCCGTTGGACCGGATTCACCGCCACCTTTCGCCCCAATCAGGTTCGACGCAGTGGGAACCGGGGCACTGATGATGTCCATGAAACACATGCCATCGGCCCTTGGCACACAGTAATCCATGAGGGATCCTGAAATGAGTTGGCCGTCATCGTCATAAACAATGTCTTCCATCAACGCTTGGCCGATACCTTGAATGATGCCGCCATGCATCTGCGCTTTCAGAAGTATCGGATTGACCACCGTGCCGACATCATCGACACAGACGAAATTCACGATCTCAGTGGTGCCGGTTTCTGGATCAATCTCTAGTTCACATATCTGAACACCGGTTGGCCAGTTCCAGTATTGTGGGGTAAAGGTGCCAATTTCATTTAGCCCAGGTTCTATCTCGGCGGGGAGCGCTGTTGCGCTGAACGCCGCCTTGGCGACCTCAACAATGGTCATTGTCCGGTCGGTCCCAGCGACGGTGAAGATACCTTCTTCAAATTCAAGGTCAGCTTCTGCGGCTTCCAGGACATGGGCCGCAATTGTAGTGGCCTTGGCGATAGTCTTTTCACAGGCTAGTGCGACGGCGGATCCGCCAATCGACATCGAACGAGAGTTAAAGGTCCCCCGCCCATAGGTGACCATATCCGTGTCTCCCTGGACATAGCGGATGGTTGATGGATCAATCCCGAGCCGGTCACAGACGATTTGCTTGAAGACCGTCTCATGTCCCTGACCGTGACTGATGGTTCCCATGATCAGAGTGACGGTACCAGACGGGTCGAACCGGATGCTGCTTGATTCCAGATTGGGGGATGAGGTTTTTTTGACGGTATTGGATATGCCGAGACCCCGGAGCACACCCCGTTCGGCGGCCTCGGCTCGTCGGGCTTCGAAGTTTTCGTAATCGACGGCCTTCAGGGCTTTTTCCATATTGCCGGGGAAGTCACCGACATCGTAGGTAAATCCAAGTGCATTGGTCCAGGGCATTTGGTCCGGCGTAACGCTGTTTTTCTGTCGTATCTCGGCAGGATCCATCCCAAGTTCTCTTGCTGCCAAATCAACCAGGCGCTCGCCGACATAGGCTGCCTCTGGTGCACCCGCCCCGCGATAGGGGTTAGTTTCACAGTTATTTGTAAAAACGCCCGTCACCTCGACATGTACGGCGGGTGTCCTGTAAATGCCAGCAAGCGTGCCAAGATTATTGGTTGGCGGTCGTGGCCCCCGGATAGAAAGATAAGCCCCCATGCTGGCGACCGTCTTAACCTTGAGGCCAAGAAAGTGTCCTTCTTTGTTGAGAGCCAGGGCGATATCTGTGACGTTGTCGCGCGCATGCGTGTCAGACATAAAGCCTTCTGATCGGTCACAGCGCCATTTTACCGGGCGACCGACTAGACGTGACGCCCAGAGAACAAGAGGCAACTCATTATAAGTGCCGCCGCGCATGCCAAAACTGCCGCCTACATCGCCGGGGATAACGCGAACATCGGTTTCTGGAATATTGAATATTTCTCGGGCCAGTTGATAGCGCAGCGGATGTGGATTCTGCAGACCGGTATAAAGTGTATAGCGGCTTTGCCGCTCGTCATAATCTCCGAGGCAACCGCGCGGCTCCATCGCAACGGCCGTAACCCGGTTAACCACCATTTTCTGCTGAACGATGTGATCCGCGCGGGCGAATGCGGCGGCAACCGCAGCGGCATCCCCTTTTTCTTCAAAGAAAGAGATGTTATCGGGACAATCAGGCCAGACGGCGGGGGCCCCTTCAGCGATGGCTCCCTCAACATCGGTTACGGAGGGCAAAGGGTCATAAACAACGTCGATCAACTCCGCGGCATCGCGCGCCTGGGCATAGGTTTCCGCGACAACAAACGCGACACAATCTCCAACCAACCTGACCCGGTCTTTAACCAGGGCTGGATGCTCAGGGTGATACATCGGCGAACCGTCTTTTTTATTCTTGTTCGCGTCTTCACAGGGTAGTCCGCCGTAATTCTCTTTTGCCCAGTCTTCGCCGGTCAGCACCCGTAAAACACCTGGCGCGGCTTCGGCGGCTTCGGTGTTGATGGATCGAATATCGGCCATCGCATAGGGGGAGCGCAAAACATAGGACCAGGCCTGGTTGCGCAAGTTTACGTCATCGAGAAACTCACCGCCGCCGGTTAACAGCCTCGGATCTTCTTCTCGAGGTACAGATTGCCCGACTGAAAATTCGCCCATTTCTCTTATCCTTTAGACCGGTAACCAATATTGCGGGATCATATCGGAAGGGGGTCATGGCAACAACGGCCTGACATAAATGATGGGTGGGTTTCAATAGTGTTCCCGTCACTGCAATATTATATGCTATGATCTCGTCGGCACCGGGCTAACCGTTTTTTAAAATCAAACGACTAAATAATGAGACGTTATATTGGTTACTTTTCCCTCTTCGTATTTCTGGGCATTTGGTTGAGTGCAAATGGATTTGTCGTAGCACAATCAGCTCAGCCTGCTGCGAGCGGTGGAATGTCCGCCATTCACGAAGCTGAGCTGAAATCACTTGTTCAAACGCTCAAAAATGATGAAGAACGGAAGAAATTAATCTCGCAACTCGAGGTCTTGCTAGATGCTAAATCAAAAGCGTCCCCCGAGAAGAAGGCCCAATTCAGTATTGGCACCCGCGCCATAGAATTCTTGTCGGGACGGTTGCAACAATTCAGCGGCGAGATCGTCGCTGGAACTCGCACCATTCTTGATTTGCCAAATGTGTATGACTGGATAATCGGGCAGGCGTCCGATCCTGGTCTCCGCGCCCGCTGGATCGAAATAGCCTGGAAGGTTTTACTCGCTATAGGGGCAGGTCTTGTACTGGAATTCATGGTTCGCTTGATATTAGCGCGTCCCCGGAATGTGCTCGAAGCAAAAGATATCGACGGTCTATGGGTTCAATTATCCACGCTTTCATTACGAACGGCGTTGGATTTTATCCCTATATTGGGATTTGTTGCAGGCAGCTATGCGGCACTTCTGGCGATCAAACCGGGTACAGTCACGCAGGATGTTATTGTCGCGCTGATTATTGCCAATGTAATTGTACGCCTTGTAATGGCTGGATCGCGGATGATACTAGCGCCGGTTGCTGGAAGTTTACGTCTGGTGCCACTCAAGGATGTTGATGCCAACTACCTGTTTATCTGGGTTAGGCGTGTCGCTGACGTTGCTGTCTATGGTTACGCATTGGTGCATGTGGCATTGCTTCTCGGCCTTCCGCAATCTGGAGGCGATATTTTACTGAAAATTATTGGTCTGTTCGTTGCATTGCTTTTGATCATATTCGTGTTGCAGAACCGAGCCGTTACGGGAGACTGGCTTCGGGGTATCAACGGGACTGCGGGTAGCCTGCTATTGCTTCGTGGTCGGCTGGCCGATATCTGGCACGTGCCGACAATCCTTTACATCATGGGAATGTATGCGGTCTGGGCGTTGTCAATTGCCGATGGATTCCGAATCCTGCTTCAGGCCACAGTTTTGACAATAGTGATCTTGATTGCTGCGCGAATTGCGTTTGCGATCATCACCAGTGCATCCAGGCGGGTCTTTGCCCTGAACCCAGACGTTATACTGCGTTATCCCGGTCTTGAGGCACGCGCAAACAGGTATCAGCCTATATTCGAGCGGTCAACGTCGGCTGTTCTTGGCATTGTGGCGATCTTTTCAGTTTTGGAGGCTTGGGGCGTTAATTCTTTTGAATGGCTCGGAACGCCATTTGGGCAACGAGCGACAGGTAGTCTGATCACTATCGCCCTGCTGCTGGTGATGACGGTGGTGATCTGGGAGCTGACCAGCGCTATGGTCGAGCGTTATCTCTCAAAAGGGGACGAAGCAGTTTCAGCGCGCGCGCGGACACTTTTACCGCTTCTTCGAACGACGATTTTAGTGATCTTGATTACTATTCTCGTGATGGTTTCATTGTCGGAACTTGGTGTAAATATTGGGCCATTGCTGGCTGGCGCCGGTGTCATCGGCCTGGCGATTGGGTTTGGCGCCCAGACACTGGTTAAAGACATTATCACCGGACTCTTCATTTTGGTGGAAGATCATATTTCGGTCGGTGATGTTGTTCAGGTCGGAACCCATGCTGGCGTGGTAGAGAAGCTGACGCTCAGAACAATCCAGCTCCGTGACATCGCTGGTACGGTGCATGTTGTCCCGTTTAGCGCCGTAACCACGCTTGAAAACATGACAAAGGATTTCTCGCGCTATGTATTCAATGTTGGGATCGCCTATCGTGAGGATACGGACCACGTCATTAGTGTGTTGCATGAGTTGGGTGAAGAATTAATCCAGGACGAGAATTTCAAGGACCTCATTCTGCAACCTCTTGAGGTACTTGGCGTTGATAGTTTTGGTGACAACGCGGTGGTGATCAAAGCGCGCATTACGACAAAGCCCATTAAACAATGGATGGTCGGACGTGAGTTTAATCGTCGTATGAAGAAGCGCTTCGACGTGCTTGGGATTGAGATACCCTTTCCGCATCGCACGATTTATTTTGGTGAGGATCAATCAGGGAAGGCCCCGCCGGCGCGAATTGCAACTGTTGATAATGAGGCGCATCTTTTAGAGCAGCAGAATAAGTTGGAGCAGCAGGGAAAAGTCTCGACGCGAAAACAAACGACCACGACGCCGACGCCGGAAACGGGCGGATCTGGTACGCCGGACGGCGACTAAATGGGTAATAGTAAAATGAGTATTACGCCCCCGCGCGACATTGGTGCCGTAAACTGGCTCGGTGTTCGGACGCACGTAACCAAAGAAATCCATCGCTTTTTCAAAGTTGGTCTCCAGACCTTGATGGCACCGGCGGTGACGACATTGCTGTTCCTCGCGATTTTTACACTCGCTTTGGGGCGCGCTGTTCAAGAGATTGGCGGCGTTCCCTTTGTCGAATTTTTGGCACCGGGCCTGATCATCATGGCAATTATTCAAAATGCCTACGCCAATACCGTCAGCTCGGTCATGATCTCAAAAATCCAGGGCAATATCGTCGATATGCTCATGCCGCCCTTATCTCCGGGCGAGTTCATTACCGGCTTTGTGATGGGGGGCGTTGCGCGGGGCGTTCTCGTCGCGCTTTGTGTGGGGTTGTCGATATGGTTATTCGTGCCGCTGCAAATTCACAATATTTGGCTGATTTTATTTCATGCTTTTGCGGCCTCTTCGCTTTTATCAATGATCGGCCTCTTAACAGGTATCGTCGCGGAGAAATTTGATCATCAGGCGTCGATCAGCAATTTTATCATTACGCCGCTCTCGTTTTTATCAGGAACTTTTTACTCGATAGAGCGACTACCGGGATTTTGGCAGGATGTGGCAATGGCGAATCCGTTCTTTTATATGATTGATGGATTCCGGTATGGGTTTATTGGCCACGCAGATGCCTCTCTGACATTTGGTGTGTTGCTGCTACTTGGATTAAATATTGTGTTGTGGGCTGTTTGCTACCGCATGGTGGCGAGCGGTTATAAGTTAAAGAGTTAACCCCTCTTCCAGTCTTCGCAAAATTGCCAATGACTTATCGCAAACGTTGACATTCATAAGGCTGGAGCCTAATTCTCCCCGCTTTCGCAGCAATCGGAAGCTGCACGAAAACAGCGGGAGATGAACAGTGATATCTGAGGTAATGCCCAGCTATGGTCG
>Ga0055584_100004313_pt1 | contig 13980 bp, 13 predicted proteins | sample OSDHelmetaG_FD_58716 | JGI IMG/M metagenome (GOLD analysis project Ga0055584, IMG submission 58716) | Pelagic marine sediment microbial communities from the LTER site Helgoland, North Sea, for post-phytoplankton bloom and carbon turnover... | ecosystem: Environmental > Aquatic > Marine >... | reverse complement strand
GGACTTTGGCGCAGCGACGGCATCGTCCGCAGTGGCGCTGATCATTGCAATCACATGGCCGACGGGAACATCGTCGCCGTCCACCGCACTGACCTGGGTTAGAAATCCGTCGGCCTGGGCTTCGACTTCCATCACGGACTTATCCGTTTCAACCTCGAACAATACATCGCCTTTGGCGACCGGATCACCAAGTACCTTCAGCCATTGCACCAGTTTACCGGTGTCTTGCGCCATCCCGAGAGCTGGCATGATGACGTCAACCATGGAACATCTCTCCCGCCATCAGCTTGCGTGCATTTACAACAACACCTTCCGGCGTTGGGACGGTGATGTCTTCCAGCGCTGGGGAGAAGGGGATCGGTACATCCATCGCCCCCATGCGGATCACTGGACCGTCCAGATGATAGAACGACTGCTCCATGATACGAGAAGCAATTTCGGACGTGATGCCAAAGCTTTGGTGGCCTTCGTCAATCACAATGCAGCGACTGGTTTTACGTACGCTTTTGTTGATCGTGTCCATGTCCAGCGGGACGATCGTACGGGGGTCAATGACCTCGGCGCTGATGCCTTCAGCGGCAAGAATGTCTGCTGCCTTCTCCGCGACCTGCACCATCGAAGAGGTCCCGACGAGCGTGATGTCGGATCCTTCCCGTTTCACATTGGCCTGACCGAAGGCGATCAGGTACTCCTCTTCAGGGACCGGTGCCTTGTCCTGATACATCAGTTTGTCTTCGAAGATAACGACGGGGTTGTTGTCGCGGATCGCCGTCTTCAGCAGGCCCTTGGCCTCATAGGCCGAGGACGGCATTGCGACTTTCAGACCGGGGATATGCGCAACCAGCGCATGAAGTGACTGGCTGTGTTGTGCCGCAGACCGACGCGTTGCGCCCATGTTTGTGCGCAGCACCAAAGGCACGCTCAGTTTGCCGCCTGACATGTAATGCGTCTTGGCGGCCTGATTGCAGAGCTGGTCCATGATCAAGAAGATGAAGTCGCCGAACATCAGGTCCACGACGGGGCGCATTCCCGTAATTGCAGCACCCACGGCGATGCCCATGAATCCGGGTTCTGCGATAGGTGTGTCTACAACACGATTGGTGCTGAACTCTTCAACGAGACCAGACAGAATCTTAAACGGCGTCCCGGCTTCAGCGACGTCCTCGCCAATGATGAACACGGTCTCGTCGCGGCGCATTTCTTCGGCCAGAGCTTCGTTGACGGCTTGGGATAGAGTGATGTCTCGCATGGTATTTTTCCTTATGCCAGCGCATGTTCAATATCGGTGAAGACATGCATATCGACCTCGGATGCGTCGGGATACTTGGCGTCCAGCGCATAGCCGACAGCCGCTTCGGCGTCTGCTGCAACTTCTGCATTCAGGGCGTCGATCTCGGCTTCTGTCGCGATGCCTTCCTTGACCAAGTGCGCACGGAAGCGAATGATCGGATCGCGGTTTTCTTTCCAATCCTTCTCTTCCTCTTTGGAACGGTAGTATTCGCGATTGATGTCGCCGACGTGGTGACCGTGATAGCGGTAGGTCATCAGCTCCATAAAGAAGGGTCCTTCGCCCTTGCGCGCGCGAGCAACCAGATCGGTGGTCAGCGCATTCACGGCGAGCACGTCTTGCCCATCCACCTGATGCGCTTCGATCCCAAAAGCCTCCGCACGGGCCGTGATGGAGCCGGCGGCGATCTCTTCGGTTTTCGTGTATTCTGAGTAGCCGTTGTTTTCACATGCATAAATCACTGGCAATTTCCAAAGGGCGGCCATATTCATGACCTCATACATCAGACCCTGAGCGGTCGCGCCATCGCCAAAGAAGCAAACCGTGACATCGTCGCGACCCAGCATCTTGGCACTTAAAGCCGCACCTGTTGCAATCCCCATGGAGCCGCCGACGATGGCGTTGGCCCCCAGATTTCCGTTGGACTGATCGGCAATATGCATTGAGCCGCCTTTGCCACGGCAATAGCCCTCTTCTTTGCCCAAAAGCTCGCAGAACATTTGCTTGAATTCCGCACCTTTGGCGACGCAATGGCCATGGCCACGGTGGGTCGAGGTGATCTTGTCAGTGGTTTTCAGCGCCTCACAGATGCCGACGGCCACGGCTTCTTCACCCGAATACATATGCGTGAGACCCGGCATTTTGGCTGAGAGGTAGAGCTGGTTTGCGTTGTCCTCAAACGTACGAATTCGGACCATCTGGGTATACATCCGCAGATAGTCTTCGCTGTTGGTCTTGGTCTTTGCGGGGTTCATTGCAGGGCTCTCAATAAAGGGGGCCCGGACTGCGCAAGGCAGCCCAGGCAGTCAGGAAGGTTAGTAGCGGTTAGCGATTGGCAGCTCTTCCGCAGGGAAGAGACTGATAACCTCGCAACCGGTTTCGGTGACAACGACTTCTTCTTCGATGCGGGCCGCAGAATAGCCGTCTGTCGCAGGGCAGTAGGTTTCCAGCGCAAAGACCATGCCGGTCTTGATCTCCATTGGGTGATCCATCGACACCGCGCGCGAAATGATAGGCCGTTCGTGCAGCGCCAAACCCAGACCATGACCGAACTGCAGACCAAAGGCTTGATCTTCGTTGGCAAATCCAAGGCTTTCAGCCGTCGGCCAGACTTCAGCCACCTTGTCTGTCGATACACCTGGTTTAATCCGGTCAATCGCCAGGTCCAGCCACTCGCGCGCCTTCACATAAGCGTCATTTTGAACAGGCGTGGCGCGACCCACGTTGAACGTTCGGTAGTAACAGGTGCGATAGCCCTGGTAGGATTGCAGGATATCAAAGAAGGCCTGATCGCCTGGCCGGATCAAACGGTCCGTAAAGTTGTGCGGATGCGGGTTGCAGCGTTCACCGGAAATGGCGTTGATCGCTTCCACGTCGTCTGAGCCCATCTCGTAGAGCATTTTATTGGACAGGGCGACGATATCATTTTCGCGGATGCCCGGTTTCAGCTCTTCGTAGATCATGTGATAGACGCCATCGACCATGGCAGCAGCTTGGGTCAAAAGCTGGATTTCATCCGTATTTTTGATTTCGCGCGCCCCCAGCATGATCTGCTGGCCATCGACCACGTTCAGGCCTTCCGCTTGCAGTGCGTGGAACATTGCCGTTTCGGCATAGTCCACACCAACAGGCATATCGGCCATACCGGCATCGCGGATCAATCCGGCGATTTGCTTGGCGTATTTCTGCATCAACCCGAATTCTGGCGGAATGGTGCCGCGCATACCGACAACGCCGGCAAGACAATGGCTGGGCTCAAGCCAGTCAGAATGACGCTTGTGGTGCTCTGCGGCTGATCCGAAATCCCAGACATAAGGGCTGTCGTCACCTGTCAGCAGACAGAAGCGGCACATCTTGTCGCGTTCCCATTCGCCGATCTTGGTAGCTGAAACGTAGCGGATATTGTTCACATCGAACAAAAGCAGCGTACCCGCCTGCGAGTTTTGCAAAGACTGGCGCGTGCGCGCAAGGCGGTAGCGGCGCAGACGATCGTGGTCGATGCGTCGTTCAAAATCAACGGACATGTGGCCGTGGGCTGGCAGCTTGTCGCGCCATTCCCAGTTAGGTTCAAGATCCTGCGGAGTCAGTAAATTAGGCATCAATGCTCGTGACATGTTGTTCTCTCTCTTATTAGACAAGTTTCTTTGAGGTGGCGGCATCGCCCGTCTGCTGCTCGCGAAGTGGGTAAGTAGGCTCCGCTAGGCCCACAATTATGCTTGGTGGTCTCTTCATGGTTTTAGGATTTCGGACATCCAATCCGCGACGCGGGGGCGATATTTGTAGGGGCGGTTGTTCGCGACATGTGTGCCATCGGGGATCATCGTGAGGACTGTCAGACCCGACGCGGAGTTTGCCAGACGTTCCGCATGCTCCGGCGGCAGGACACGATCCAGCGCACCGCCGACCACATGCAGCGGACAGCGGATTAACGGGGCCGCCTCAACCAAAGTCATGCGTGCGGCCACGTCGCGCGCCGCTTCGGGGCTGTCGGAGAAGCTCCGTGCGATAAAGGCATTTCTTGTCAGGGGCGGGGCGCGGTCAAAGGCTTCAGCGAAATCGAACGGTCCAGTTAGCGAGATGCAGGCCTTTATCCGCGGTTCATAGGCTGCTGCGCGCGGGGCGGAATAACCGCCAAGGCTGACGCCCCAGATCCCGATCCGTTCCGGATCGATATCATCGCGGGTTTCAAGCCAGTCGATGGCTGCAGCAACAGGTTTTTCGAATTCCGGGCAGATCGGCAGATCATATTCTGCCTCACCTTGACCCGGACCGTCAAAAGCGAGCGTTGCCATGCCACGGTCGAGGAACAGCTGCTCGTTCGTATGCATTTCTTCTTTGGCGCTATCCAGGCCCATCACCATAACCACGACAGGGGGGCGTACAACGCCGCGCGGGCAACGCAGGTTGGCATATAGGGTGCGCTCACCATAGGGAATAGCCACCCGTTCTCCCGGCGGGTCGAGATGAGGCAAGGCGGCGTTGCGGGCCGCAATCGCGAGGTCATGGGCGGCTTTCATTTGCGCCCTGTCATGCACGAACAGAAACTTTCCGAAATGATAGCAAACGGCGGCGGTGTTCCAGTGACCTGCGGCACTGCGCATATGACCCACCTGTGAGGCCTGTTGTGCAAGGGCGTTGTGGATATGGCCGCGATCAACCCAAGCGGCGCACCAGCCGTCCCACGTTTGAAGCGATCCTGTGACATCCTGAAAATCCGCAAGCGGCACACCATTGGTGACAAATCGGTGCGACCAATGCGCCGTAGCCGATGCTAAGCGCGTGTCTTTTAGAGTATCATCTGCTTCATTCATTTAATCATGCCTGTCAAATTGGATCCGGCCCCCACAAATGGGGGCCAGGTTTTTGCGTTTACATGTTGTCTTTCCATGCGGCGACTTCCGCCTCAATCTCGGCGCGGTCAAAATCGTTCGCACCGGCAAGGTAATGATCGTTGAGAATTTCCTCCGTTGGGAAAGCCGCATCAAGCATGTCAACGGCCACCATGTCCTCAAGCACAATGTCCCAAATTTCATGCCGCACATCGCCAAACACTTGCCCGTCTGGACGGTGCAACTCTTGGGCCGCTTGCAGGAAGATTGTGCCAAGTTCTTCGTTGATCCAGTTTTCTGGATCGGCGTCCATGGCCATCATGCGTGTGGCGTCCAGATCAACAAGACCCGCGTAAGAACCTTTTGCCCAAGCGCGCAGGAAGCCCTGCAATACCTCTTCGTTATCACCACCAATGGCGTCCGCGCGGATAGCATAGTTATTGGCGGGCTGATCGCCCATTTCAGGCGGCAACAGGTTCTTGATCTGAACATCTTGGCTACGTATCGCGACAAAGTCTGAAATTGCACCAACAACGCCAGACACCTGACCGTTTTGCAGCGAGTTGGCCAAAAGCGGTGCGCTTTCGCCCAGGACCGCAATTGTCACATCGTCTTCGGACACGCCCGCAATGCCAAGTGCAGTCAACAATAGACCCCGGTCGCTTTCGCCGACAATGCCAATGGTTGTTCCGGTGAGATCGGCCAATGTCGATGCCTCGTTATCTTCGAGGACAAAGATACCCTCTACCGCACCATGCATCACTTCATAGACCACATCAAAGTCAAAACCGCGCTCGTGGGCGAGGATCACCTCGGACGGGTCAAGGGATGCAAGGTCCACCTGGCCGTTCTCAAGAAATGCGGTCGCTGGCAAGTCGCCTCCATCGACCAGTTCGACGCGTATCCCTTCTTCCTCGAAGTAACCAAGCGTTTCTCCGACAATCAGCGGGTACCATGCGGTATGACGCGGCAGGGGAGTCAGCACCTTGATCTCGTTCAGGTCTTGGGCAACGACCGGCGCTGCAGTGAATGCAGCGGCGACGGTTGCAATGGTTGCCATAATCTTTCTCATCGTAAAGTTCCTCCTAGTGTGATGGATGCGGATTGCCCTAAGCATGAGGCTTGATACCGGTCAAACCGGCGTTCTTCGCGCGCATCCGGCGCGATATCTTGTTGACCAGATCGGCGTGCCGCCAAAAGACAATGTGGCGATCCGCAAAGGTTGCGAGACCATAAAGCAATAGCCCCATGGCTGTCAGCATAATTAGACTTGCAAAGGCCTCAGGCAAAAGTAGCTGGAAGCTAAATCGCTGAATCAAAACGCCGATTCCTTCGGACGCTGAAACAAACTCGCCCACGATGGCCCCGATTAGCGCCAAGGAGATCCCAGTCTTGAACCCTGCCATGATGACGGGTAGTGCGCCGGGCAACTGCAGATGCCGGAAAATCTGCCATTTGGTCGCGCGCATGCTTTCAAACATCTCGAGGCTTTCGTGATCGACCTGCATCAATCCGGTCAGCGCATTGATGAACATCGGGAAGAAACAGATGATGGCAGCAATTGCCATCTTTGGCTCCATCCCGAAACCAAGCCAAGCGACGATGATTGGCGCGATGGCAATACGGGGTGTGACCTGAAGCGCCACCATGTAAGGCGAAACTAACCGCCTAAAGGTCATGTTGATCGCCGATAGAATTGCGACGCCTATGCCGAAACTAGCGCCGACAATGAAGCCCACCAGAACCTCCGTCAATGTCGTGAAAAAGTGGCCCCAGATGATACCGCGTGAGATCGCGAGATCCCACCACGCCACGACAACCGCAAAGGGCGAGGGCAGAATCAAGGCAGAGACCCAATTGAATTGCACCGACATTTCCCAAATCGCGATAAAGATCGTGAACACCAATAGGTGCTGTGCCCAGTGCGGAAATCCGATCTGAGCGTCGGTCGTGTCGGACGAACTCGGTGTGCCTTGCGTACTCATATCGTGCCTCCTAGAATGTCGCGGACTTCAAAGACACGCTGGTTAAAATCCGGATTTTTGGTCATTGCGATCTCGCGCGGACGCCGTAGATCTACATTGACGATTTCGGTTAAACGGCCTGGACGTGGTGTCATCACAAAGACCTCGTCTGCCAGGAAGACGGCCTCTTGGATGTTATGGGTTACAAACAGGATGGTCGCTTTAACTTCGCGCTGGATGCGCAAAAGCTCAACATTCAGCCGCTCGCGGGTAAATTCATCCAGCGCGCCGAATGGTTCATCCAACAGCAGGATTTCAGCCCCTGTGTTCAGCAAACGCGCCAGCGCAACACGCTGTTGCATCCCGCCCGATAACTGCCCTGGAAAGGAGAATTCAAACCCTTCAAGCCCGACAAGTTGCAACAGGGCGACTGCCTCTTCCTTGTCGGCCTTGGTCACCCGGCCACCAAGTGTCTTTGGCAACATCACGTTTTCCATCACCGATTTCCAAGGCAGCAATGTTGGCTTTTGAAACATCATGCCGATGTCCGGGCGCGGCCCTGTGACCTGATCGCCCTTCACCGACAGCGTTCCACCGGTCGGCGTCAAAAGGCCTGCAACAATCCGCAACAGCGTCGACTTCCCGCAGCCTGACGGACCAATCAAGGAAATGAAGTCGCCTTGCTTGATCTCAAAGTTGACCTCTTCCAGCGCCACAACCGATCCGGCGGCAAAGACCATCCCAAGGTCATCGGACGCAATGATCGTCTCGCGCGTATCTATCGCTGGTGCGGTGACGCGATCTGGTTCAGCCATTTCAGCCATTATGGTGTCTCCCATCGGTTCATTTTGCGCCTTGTTGCTTTTTGAGGTCAGCAAGGTGTGGATATTTTTGGGTCAGCAAGGACCCGTAGTAGTAGGTCTTGCCGAACTCAGGTCTCAAGCGGATGGTGTCGAGCCACATTTGCACTGCAGGATATTCATCCCACATGTAGCCAAGGTTGATGTCGTCCATGCGTACGATGATCGGCATCACCATCAGATCGGCGAGGCTGATGTCAGCGCCCATGATCCAAGGGCCGCCGCTTTCGCTGAACCATGAGCCCATGCGTTCGACACCACGTTTCAAACGCCCAAGCGCCTCGTCCATATCGGCTTTTGGAAACCCGGTTCGCCCCATCTTCATCAGAAACTCGCGGCGCAAGGGTTTACTGTCACAAAGGGCTTGAAACGCCTCTGCCGTCATGGATTGAAAGTGGGGTAAAAACGCCAGGTTATAGGACGGGATGCGGATGGCTGGTGCGGGAACCTCATCAATAAAGCGCATGATCGCACGCATCTTTGCAGCCGAGACCGGATCTGTTGGGCGCATCGGGGCCACGTCCCCATGCGTGTCTTCAAGGTATTCAAGGATGACTGAACTATCGATCACGATGTCATCGTCAACAACGATCGACGGCACTACGCCATTGGGGTTTATCGCCAAATAATCAGGTTTCAATTGATCCCCTGAAAACAAGTCCATCCTGTGTTCCTCAAAAGGAACCCCCTTTGCGTGCAGCGAAAAGCGGACCCTTTGTGAGCAGGTCGATTGGGGTGCGTTATAGAGTGTTAGTGCCATGGATCAGTCCCAGTTTAATACGCGAGGAAGTTTGCGGTGCTTTGCCAAGGTCCCAACCAATCCAAGCGGAAAGAACATCAGCGTCAGCGCCATGATAAGGCCGGTTGCCAGAATGTTGATGGCTGACGCACCAAGTGTAGCAACAAAGAACTCGTTAAAGGCTACGATCAAAACGGCGCCTATCACGGGGCCCGCTATGGTGCCTTTCCCGCCAAGAATGCACATCAACACCATGTTCACGGAAATCAGGATCACAAGGAAAATATTCGGGCGGATGTAAGTTAGGTATTCACCCCATACGGACCCTGCCATGCCAACGAAGAAGGCCGAGAACGCAAAGGCCAGAACCTTGTAAAGGCGTGTGTTGATCCCGGCACTTTCGGCTTTGATCTCGTCCTTGGAAATCGCGCGCAGGCCAAGTCCGAACTTGGAATGCTTGATCTTGTAGCTGGCCCAGACTGCAAAAACGGCCATGGCAAGAAAGGCATAGTAATAAGGGAATTTGGCTGTCTCTACCGGCAGATCGTTGGCGGGTAGAGACACGCCTGCCGCACCGCCGACGAAGTGCCAGTTTTCAAGGAATATGCGAAAGATCATCACTAGCGCCAGTGATGAAATGATGAACGATGGGCCGCGGACCCGCAGTGTGATCAGCCCGATGACGTATCCAAGGACCGCGCAGACCAAACCGGCGAGTGGAGCCATGGCAATCGTCGAGATTCCGTAGCGCGCAAAGATCATCCCAGCGAAATAGCCGCCGACTGCAAAGAACACGTTGTGGCCCAGCGAGATGTACCCGGCGAAGCCGCCGATAATGTTCCAACCGGACGCCATCGTCACATAGCACATAGTGTAAAGGACGAGGTGGATCAGGTAATTGTAGTTGCCAACCAATTGCAACGCGGGCAAAGCCAAGAGCGAAGCGACAACAAACATCGGAAACCAATAGGCACGACGTTTATCATGTGCTGCCGCCAAGGTTTCGTTATAGGCGCGGCGCGCGGCAACAATATCTTCTGAGTTTTCATAGATCTCGGTCATCACGTAAGCTCCGGCTTTTCACCAAACAGGCCTTGGGGTCGCACGAGCAGGACGACGAACAGCGCAAGAAAGAACGTCAGCGTCGACCAAGTCGCACCAAAGAAGAACCCAACGAAGGCCGCGACCACCGACAGCATGTAGGCGGCCACCACTGTACCAAGGATCGAACCCATGCCGCCAAGAACCACAAGGCTCATCAAGACAGCGATCCATTCCCAGTGTTTGGACGGGAAGAAGGAAAAGACAAACGATACCAGCGATCCTGCAGCACCAGCCAGCGCCAGCCCGATGGCAAAGCTGACCAGACCAACAAGGTTGACGTTGACGCCCAACAGCTGGGCGGCGTCCCGGTTCTGCGTTGTGGCGCGAATCGCGTAGCCAAAGCGCGAGAACTTCAGGAACAGGGCCAGACTGCCGATCAGCACCAATGAGACGATGCCCGCATAGAGCTGTCCCAGCGGGATAAAGATATCACCCAGAAAAATTGCGTCAGTGGCGTATTCGGGTGATGTGACACGCTGGGTATTTGTGAATGCGGTGGCCAGGGCGCCTTCGAAGATCATCGCCAGCGCGAAGGTCAAAAGCACCGTCATCTCGGAATAGCGGGCTGATTTCGCCTCTCGCTCAAACACTAGCTTGTAAAGGATTAAGCCGGTTGCGGCGAGGATGATCATTGCCACGGGCAAGATCACAAGCGGGTCGATCCCGTACAGCCGGAAGGCCCAATAAGCGACGTAGGCGCCCATCATAATAAGCGATGGATGGGCCAGATTCACGATGCGCATCACGCCAAAGACCAACGACAGTCCGGCGCCCATCAGCGCATAGACGCCGCCAAGGGCGAGGCCAAGTATCAGAATTTGGATCATGTCTGTCACGTTACGCCGCCTTCTTTCCGCCGAGGTAAAGTTCCTGAATGCGCTTGTCGGTCAGCACCTCAGCTGCTGGCCCTTCGAACAGCGTCCGGCCCAGATCAAGGACAACGCCCCAATCGGCGTGTTTGAGCCCCATCAGCGCGTTTTGTTCGACCAAAAGAACGGTAATCCCATCCTCGGTCATGACTTTCATGATCTCAAAGACCTCTTTGACGATCTTGGGCGCAAGGCCCAGCGATGGTTCATCCAGCATCACGATCCGGGGCTGCAGGATCATTGTCCGCGCCATCGCAAGTGTCTGTTGCTGGCCACCTGACATCGTGCCTGCATGCTGATCACGCCGCTCTTTCAGGATCGGGAACCGTTCTTCGATCTCGTCAATCCGTTTTTCTAGCGTGGATTTGTCCGGCATCGAAAAGCCACCCATGCGCAGGTTTTCCCGCACCGACATTTTTGGAAACAGAGCGCGTTCCTGCGGGACAAAGCAAATGCCTTCGCGCAGCACCTGATCAGGGCGCAGCCCCTTGAGGTTGCGCCCCTCAAACGTGACCGACCCGTGCCGGACAGTCAGCATCCCGCAAATCGCTTTGAGCAGTGTCGATTTGCCCGCCCCGTTGGGTCCGATGATACAATGCACCTTGCCCGGCTGTACGTCGATGGAGGCCCCATTCAAAATGGCTGGCCCATCGTCGTAGCCTGCGACAACATCTTTCACTTCGAGTAGCTTGGTCATGCGACATCCTCCATCACGGTGCCCAGATAAGCGTCAAGCACAGCGGGGTCTTTCTGCACGTCCTCGGGGTTTCCGCTTGCGATGACAGCACCCTGCGTCATCACGACAATATGCTGGCTGAGGCGCATGATCAGCTCCATGTTGTGCTCGACAATCAGGACAGTCATGCCCTGTTCGTTCAGCTTACGGATGTGACCAACGATTTCTTCAAGAAGTGTCGGGTTCACGCCGCCTGCCGGTTCATCAAGAAGGATGATCTTGGGGTCGCTCATCAACAGCGCCGCCAGGTCCATCAGCTTTTTCTGGCCATAACTTAGATTTGATCCGTCCTCATAGGCGATCCGCGTGATGTTCAGGAAATCCAGGATCTCCATCGCCTTATCAATTTCCGTAGGGCTCATCGCCGGCTTCATCATGTCGCGCCAGCCGCTGATTTTTTTCTGGCAGATCACATTCTCTAGCACCGTCATATCTGCCAGATTGCGCGAGATCTGAAATGTGCGACTGAGGCCCTTTGCCGTGATTTTGTGCGGGCGCAGTTGGTCAATGCGTTCGCCATCCAACCAGACCTCGCCTTTGGTGGGGACCATGGTGCGACTGATGCAGTTGAAAGCAGTGGTCTTGCCCGCGCCATTAGGGCCAATCAGGGCGGTGATGCTGCCGCGTTCGACAGTGAAACTGCATTTATCAACGGCGCGAATGCCGCCGAAATACTTGCTTAGTCCCTTTACCTCTAACATCGACGTCTCCGATTACAGTAAGCGGTAGGATCCGGGCAGGCACAGGCCCGCCCAGTCTTTCGGTCGAAAGTTTAGAAACCGTCCTTTGGGTGGGTGAGCGGCGAGGTATCAAATTCGTCTGTTGGGTAGACGAATTGCAACTCTCCACCGTTCCACTGCGCCATCAAGAACGGCTTGCCTTCAGGCAACCCAACCTTATCCCAGTTGAAACGGCCAAGGATTGTGTGTACTGGATCATCAGCCGTGCGCGCAGAAAGCCATTCGCCCATCGCGGCATTATCAGCAACACCCGCACCAATGATCGACTGTTCAATGCCCTGACAGACGGCAAAGGGGATCGCGGAGTCCTCGTCCGGTGGAGACCCAAATGCGGCTTCAAACGCGGTCAGGAAATCCTGATTTGAAAACTCTTCCCCAGCCAAGAGCCCCACATAGGGCGCTGACGGATGCCATGACGTGTGCATCAAGATGGAATCTGACGCCTCGCCTGTACCTTCGAGGAACTCGGCCTGTGTGCCCTGACTGTAGTAGACCATCTTCGGTCTCGCCCGCACGGTCTGCAACGCACGCGTGATCTGAACGGCTTCTTCGGCAGAGGCGGTGAGTGCTATGATCAGTTCCGCCTCGGACCGCTTGATCGAGTTGGCCAGGTTCAGCCAGTCGTTGAAGCCTTCCTCAGGCCATTTTTCTGTGTAGACAACCTCGATCCCGGCATCAGCCAAGTAGCCAGGTGCCATGTCCTGCACCACAGAACCATCGGCAGGGTCGGTGACCTCCAGCCCCAGAATGCCCGCCTCGATCGCGTTAGCAAAAAAGTCGTCTGCCACCACAACAGCCGCAGTTTTCGGGCGATCAGCCTCGTCGACAAGATCGCCGATCATGTCACGTACTGACGATCCGACATATTCAGCGGCGTTCGGTTGAAAATAGAACAGGTTTTCGTAACCCTGCGTATAGATCCGCAACGCACCGCCCGCCGGAATAGGATGCACAAACCCGTTCCGCGCAAGGATATTTGCCACCGGGAACGTCAGGCGGGACGAGAATGTTCCAAAGACCGCATCAACCTCATCGACGTTGATAAATCGTTCATATTGATTGATCGCCGTCGCCGGATCAGAGCGGTTATCTGACACGATCAACTCGACCGTTTCGCCCATTATACCGCCGCCTTCGTTGATCAGATCAACACAAAGTTGGTAGCCCTGCTGATGCTTGACCCCGGCGATGGAAAACGCACCGGTCAAGGGCAAAGATGCCCCGATCTTGATATCTGCAATCGCGCCGGAGGCGACCATCGCCCCCAATGCAGTTCCCGTTAGAAGGTTTTTGAAAATCATCTTCTCTCTCCCTTGTTGACCTGTACGAAACTACTTTTCGTTTCAGGATTTCACCGCATCGGTCCCTCCTCCGATGCGATCGTTTGAAATAAACTTCTCTTATTCAGCGGCTTCCGAGATCTCAAGTCCAGTTGGATAAGCGGTATCTTCACTTTTTAGAATGACGCCCGATTGTGCGGCGATTGTCTGAAGTATCATTGCAAAGTCCTTGGCCAGATAGCCGTCCGGATCAGAGGTTTGTTGAGCGGCGCCGATATGCCCCTGCAGTGCCTCTCGCGTGGCAGCCGTTACTGGCATCGCCACATCAAGATTGCGCGCAGCACCCAGCCCTAGGTCAAGATCCTTGCGCAACAGATGAGGTGTAAAAGTTGTTGTCCAATCGAGGTTGACGAGCGCATTGGTTTTGTACCGCGTAAAGATCGACCCCATCACACTATTGTTGATGAAATCAAGGAAGGCGACGCGCGGCACACCCGCCTTTTCAGCAAGGATCGTAATTTCGGCAAGATTTTGGATAACGACGCCTAGCATGACGTTATGCGCAATCTTGCAGAAGCGCGCCAACTCGCCATCCCCGACGTAGGCAACGCCCATCGGAGCCACGGCGCCGATGATGTCTTGCACCTTGTTAAACGTTGACTCCGGACCCGACACCACTGCGGACAGTTTACCAGACTTCACGCATTTACCATTGCCGGAAACGGGGGAACAGAGGAATTCTGCGCCGCGCTCCGTAACGCGCTCCCGCAGGGAGGCAGATTCTTCGGTCGAGATAGACGACCAGTCAATCATGATACCTGGGGTCGCATCGCCTGACAAAACGCCGTTGTC
>Ga0055584_100004312_pt1 | contig 13980 bp, 12 predicted proteins | sample OSDHelmetaG_FD_58716 | JGI IMG/M metagenome (GOLD analysis project Ga0055584, IMG submission 58716) | Pelagic marine sediment microbial communities from the LTER site Helgoland, North Sea, for post-phytoplankton bloom and carbon turnover... | ecosystem: Environmental > Aquatic > Marine >... | reverse complement strand
GACCAAACCCTCGATCTTCGCCGGCGCATCGGGCTCCACCCGACCGGCCAGGAGGTGTGACATGGAAGTAATTCTTCTCGAACGTATCGAAAAACTCGGACAAATGGGGGACGTGGTTACGGTGAAACCGGGCTACGCACGCAATTTTCTGCTACCGCAGAAAAAGGCTCTTCGGGCAACCGAAAGCAGCAAAATCCAGTTTGAAAATCAGCGCGCGCAGCTGGAGGCAGAGAACCTCGAGCGACGCAAGGATGCCGAGGCCGTTGCTGAAAAGCTCAGCGGTCTGGACGTCGTGTTGATTCGCCAGGCTGGAGACAACGGTCAGCTCTACGGTTCCGTGAGCGGACGCGATCTGGCCGATTCCGTGACCGAGGCCGGCGTTACGGTTTCACGTGGTCAGGTGATGCTGGACCGCCCCATCAAGGAACTCGGCCTGCATGAGGTTCGCATCTCGCTGCATCCCGAGGTTCAGGTGGAAATCAAGGCCAACGTCGCCCGTACCGAAGACGAAGCTTCCACCCAACGCGAACGCGGTCTGTCGATCACGGAAATCGCCGAGGAAAGCGAAGCTGCGGAAGAAGCTATTGCACTCGCCGAGGAAGCTCTTGCGATCGCTGACGACAAGGAAGCCGAAGCCGCTGCCATTGACGGCATGGTTGAGGAAGAAGTCGCAGAACGGGTTGCCGAAGAAGCCGAAGACGATGCACCGGCCGATGAGGCCGCGGCAGAGGACGAAACGGACAAGTCCTGAATGTAAATACGGGTTTTGCCCGTTCGGCAAAGTTTTGCTAGCGTTTCCCCCGGCGTCGTAAATTTGCTTACAACACGGGGGAAGCGATGCGTTTGGCACGGTTTCTCGACGCGGTTATCGATGAGGGCGATTTTGCCCTGATCGACTCCCGCGGCAAGACACACAAACTCGGGAATGGTGCCGAACCGCGCATTGCGGTTCGGCTGCACGACCGCGCGACGGAGCGACGGCTTCTCGTCAATCCGAGGCTCGCGGCCGGCGAAGCCTACATGGACGGTACGCTGACCATCGAAGAGGGCACCCTCTTTGATCTCATTGATCTCATCGGCCGCAATATCGAAACCTTTGAAAGCCATTGGTTTTCAGATTTCTCCGCCGGGATGAGCCGGCTGTCCCGCCGTCTCCAGCAATACAATCCGGTCGGAAAGGCGCAACGCAACGTTGCCCATCACTACGATCTCTCCGACGACCTGTACGACCTCTTTCTGGACAGCGACCGGCAGTATTCCTGTGCCTATTTTGACGGTTCCCACCATGATCTTGAGCGCGCCCAGCGCGACAAGAAACGCCACATCGCGGCCAAATTACTCCTCGATAGGCCCGGTCTAGATGTCCTCGATATCGGTTCGGGCTGGGGTGGTATGGGGCTCTATCTGGCACAGACCGCCAATGCGAACGTCACAGGGGTCACCCTGTCCACCGAACAACACAAGGTGAGCGAGCGTCGGGCTGCTGAAGCAGGTCTGTCGGACCATGTTCAGTTCAAACTTCAGGATTATCGTGACGAAACCGCGACCTTCGACCGGATCGTGTCCGTGGGCATGTTTGAACATGTCGGCGCGGGCCATTACCTAGAGTATTTCCGCAAAACCAAACAACTTCTCAAAGATGATGGTGTCTTTCTGCTCCATTCCATCGGTCGCATGGAGCCTCCGGGAACAACCAATCCCTGGCTTCGCAAGTATATATTCCCCGGTGGCTACACCCCGTCTCTCTCGGAAACCCTGGCCGCGATCGAACGCGCGGGATTGTGGGTCACGGACATCGAAATTCTGCGACTGCACTATGCCGAAACGCTGCATCACTGGTATGACCGCTTCATGGCGCAGCGCGACAAGGCGCTGGAACTCTATGACGAGCGTTTTTGCCGGATGTGGGAGTTCTATCTGATCGGCTGCGAAATCGCGTTTCGGCGCATGGGTCAGATGGTGTTTCAGATTCAGATTGCCAATCGTCAGGATGCCGTACCACTGACGCGGGACTACATAACGGACTGGGAGCGGGCCATCTCGGAAGATGCCAGCGCCGCCGCCGAATAACCGAATTCCAATTGCCTTCGGGCCAGGAGAACGCCTTGCCCGAAATTTATGTTGATGCGGATGCCTGTCCGGTAAAGGACGAAATCATGCGCGTCGCCGAACGCCACCAGATCAGGGTCCACCTGGTCAGCAATAGCGGTATGTTCGGCTTCCATGGCCATCCGCTAGTCACCCAGATTGTCGTAAGTGATGGCGCCGATGTGGCCGATGACTGGATTGCCGAGCGGATCAGTGCACAGGATATCGTCGTCACCCAGGACATCCCCCTCGCCGACCGGTGCATCAAGAAAGACGCACGCGCAATCCGCCCCAACGGCAAGATTCTCGACAAGCATTCCATAGGCATGTCACTGGCGACCCGTGACCTGATGACTGATTTGCGTTCGGCCGGCGAAACAACCGGTGGCCCACGTGCCTTTTCGAAACAGGACCGTTCCAGCTTCCTGCAGACACTCGAAACAGAAATTCAGGCGGCGCTGCGGGCTTGATATTGTCCTCTAAAAAAGAAACCGCCAACCTGAAATTATGGGAACCAAAAACTACTTTTAGTTGCTTCGTCAACTATCAGGATCGAGCATGTAACTGGGGGGACATCACGTGACTTTTCTGACAAATCATTTCCAGCTGAGGGAGGGTCGAAATCGGACCACGCGATGTGCGAAACGTGTGGGTTTGTGTGAAGGCTGTCACACCCGAGTGCGCTCAATCTCTCGTGCTTTGCCACAGACATCCGAATACTCATCGGATCATCCGATCGACAAAGCACGGATCTCTTCCCTCACGTCACATCACAACCTTGGAACCGAGTGTGATATCCAGTCTGTCGAACGGCCTCAGTCAATGACCACGACAACAGAACCCACCTGGCGACCATCCTCCACGGTCGCATGCGCGGTGCCGATATCATCGAGCGCAAACTCCTGCGCCACCCGGTTGGTCAGCTTTCCTTCGGCCATCCAGCGTGAAATATCGGCTACGCTTTGCTGCTTGAAGTCTTCCGGCATGGTGAAACACCCGATGATGTGCAGTGTCGGCGAATTTGCCAGCACACCATAGAATGGGAAGGGGGCAACCGGCTCTGCCATGGAGGCATAGGATGCAATAACCGCCCCGGTTTTCAGAATTTTCGCCGTGGTCTTCATGTTGCCGCCAAGCTCGACTTCCACAACACGATCCACGCCCTTCCCATCCGTGATCTCCTTGACCCGGGCGACAACGTCTTCTGTCTTGTAGTTGATTATGTGGCTGACACCTTCTTCATGTGCCCGGGCTGCCTTCTCATCGGAACTGACCGTCCCGATCACCGTGGCCCCCCCGTTGCGTGCCATTTGCACGGCATAGTTTCCGACCGAGCCAGCTGCGCCGGTCACCAGGATCGTCTGTCCGTCGACGGGGCCATCCTTGTAAACCGCAGCATGTGCCGTCATCGCCGGGATGCCCAGGCAAGCACCCTCGGCGAAACTCTGGCTCTCCGGCAAAGGATTGGCACGGCTGGCATCAATCGCCATGTATTCGGCAGCCGTCCCCTCGGGGCGCCGCAGATGCCCCTCAAAGAGCCAGACCCGTTCACCAATCCGCCCGGCATCAACCTCGGCACCGACAGCTTCGATCACCCCGGCACCGTCAAAATGCGGAATCATCCGCTCCGCCATCATCGGTCCCCGCCCGCCATCTCGTCGTTTGACGTCGAGCGGATTGATCCCGGAGGCATGCACCCGGACCAGAACCTGTCCGTCACCGGCAACCGGCGTTGCATGTTCACCGATCTCGAAGACCTCATTGGCCGGGCCAAAACCCGTATACCAAGCTGCGCGCATTGTACTCTCCCCCGTTGGAATGCCTGATTTTCGCCAATATACGCCTATAAAGACGGAGATAAAGACGGCGTCTGACTATGGCGAATATCACCAAGAATTCTCATGCAAGCAGAAATAAGGACCAATCGACAAACCTTATCCTCATGTTCCACCGAGACTCACCGAATGATCGCTACACTTGGAAAGGTCCTCACCACTAGGGTGCGCTCATGACAACAAGCGACATGGCAGACCACATGGCAGACCAGATGGCAGACGAGACGGCTACCGTTACGCCCCTTCACGGGGACGAAAACGCGCCGGGATTCCGTTCGCCACCCCACAATTTCGAAGCCGAAATGGCGCTGTTGGGCGCAATTCTAGTCAACAATCGATCCTTTGAGCGGGTTCAGGAATTCCTGTTCGCAGAACATTTTGCCGATCCGGCCCATGGCCGTGTCTATGAGGCCTGCGCCCATCTGATCGAACGCGGCCAGATCGCCGATCCTGTGACCTTGAAAAACTACTTCAAGGATGACGAAGATCTGAAGGCGATTGGCGGTCAGGCCTATATCGCCGAACTCGCCAATGCCGTGATCACCATTCAGAACGCCGGTGACCTTGGCAAGGAAGTCTATGACTGCTTCCTGCGCCGCGAGCTGATCGATATCGGTGATCAGGTGGTCAATGCCGCCTATGAATACGAAATGGATGCCCCCGCCCCGCAGCAGATCGAGCGGGCCGAAGAAATGCTGTTTCAGCTGGCAGAACAGGGTTCATCCGAAACCGGATTTGTCGATTTCAAGACCGCTGTCACCACGGCCATTGATGCCGCAGCCGCTGCGTACAAACGCGACGGGGAGCTTGTCGGTGTCCCGACCGGGTTCACCGATGTCGACAAGCTGCTTGGTGGCCTGCACGATTCCGACCTGATCATCATCGCCGGACGGCCCTCGATGGGCAAAACCGCGTTTGCAACCAACATTGCCTACAATGCGGCGGCCTCGAAGAAGCTGGTGGAAGGGCCGGACGGCACCGATATCGAAGAAGCCGAAAGTGTGGCCTTTTTCTCACTGGAAATGTCATCAGAACAGCTCGCAACCCGTATCCTGTCCGAACAGGCCCATGTCCGTTCGGACTCGATCCGTCGAGGTGATGTGCGCGAAGAGGAATACAACCGGGTTTTTGCCGTCGCCCAGGCACTGCATAGCCTCAAACTCTTCATCGATGACACACCAGCGCTGACGATTTCGCAGATACGCACGCGATCACGTCGCCTGAAGCGCCAGCATGGTCTGAGCCTGATCATTGTCGACTATCTGCAGCTCATCAATCCACCGGCGAACAGCCGAGGCGACAACCGCGTTCAGGAAGTCTCCCAGATCACCCGTGGCCTGAAGGCCCTGGCCAAGGAGCTCAACGTGCCGGTGATCGCCCTCAGTCAGCTCTCGCGTGCCGTCGAGCAGCGAGAAGACAAACGTCCGCAACTGTCCGATCTGCGTGAATCCGGCTCGATCGAGCAGGACGCCGATGTGGTCTCCTTCATCTATCGCGAGGAGTACTACAAGGAACGCGAACGCCCGACACCCCGCGACAATGAAAAGCAGGAGACCTATCTGGAACGCGAAACGCGCTTCAACGAGCTTCTCGAGCAATGTCGTAACAAGGCGGAAGTGATTGTAGCCAAACAGCGTCATGGCCCGATCGGCACGATCACGCTGCAATTTACCGGCGAATTCACGCAATTCTCGGACCTTCAGGCCGACAATTACCTGCCCGAGGAACGGTTCTAAAGCTTTGTCCGCCAACGACATTGCGATCCCGGCCGATACAGGCGCCACCCTTGTCGTCAATCTCGATGCCATTGCCGAAAACTACGCGCTGCTGCAGAAAACCTGCCCGCAGGCCCGGATCGGTGCCTCGGTCAAGGCCGATGCTTACGGGCTAGGCCTTGCACCGGTTGCACGGACCCTCTCGAAGGCCGGGTGCCACACATTCTTTGTTGCCACCGCCGGCGAAGGCCTCACCCTTCGCGGGATCTTGCCAGAGTCCGAAATCGTCGTTCTGAACGGCCCGGAGCGCGAACAAACCGATCTTTTCGCAGGCGGGGCGTTGATCCCCACCCTGAACAGTCTGGAACAGATTGAACGCTGGCAGCAGCGTAGCCATGCCGATCCGAGCCCGGCCTATCTGCATGTGGATACCGGCATGAACCGCCTTGGCCTCAGCGCATCCGACGTGGATACCCTGATCGCGGAGCCAGCGCGCCTGAATGGGGTCACGATTTCCACTCTGATGAGTCATCTGGCCTGCGCTGACACGCCCGCGCACCCGATGAACGCGGCACAATTATCGGCGTTTCAGGCTGCCCGCGCGCGCCTGGAAACCGTGACCGGGGCTCTGCGGGCCAGTCTCGCCAACTCACCCGGCGTATTTCTGGGGCCGGATTATCACTTCGATCTCGTCCGTCCCGGCGCCGCGCTCTATGGCCTGGCACCGAGTCCTGATCGGCCCAATCCGATGAAGCAAACCATTGAAATACATGCAAAAATCCTGCAGTTACGCGACGTTGACACCCCCATGACCGTTGGATACGGTGCCACGCATCAGGTGGAAAAACCGGCGCGAATCGCCACGGTGGCAGCAGGTTATGGCGACGGTTATCCGCGCGCAGCAGCGAGCAGGACAGGTGGCAGCATGCATGCCTATATTGCCGACTACAAAACCACCTTGTTCGGACGGGTCTCGATGGATCTGATCACCCTCGATGTGAGCGACCTCCCCGACGAACTAGCGGTTCCCGGACAAACAGTGGAATTGCTTGGTCCCCATGTATCTCCGGACGATCTCGCCCGGTCTGCCGGCACCATCGGCTATGAAATCCTGACCGGGTTCGGCAACCGACTGCACCGTCTCTACCGGGGCGGCGGAGACTGAGCATGCGACTTCTGCGGGCCATCGGACGCGGCACCATCGCCATCTTTGCCGTGATCGGGCGGATATCCGTCTTCGCGGGCACCAGTCTCTATCACTGCGTCCGTCCGCCTTTCTTTCCGCGCCTGATCTTGCGCCAAATGATCGAGATCGGCTTCTACTCGCTTCCGGTTGTGGGGCTGACGGCGATTTTCACGGGCATGGTGCTGGCCCTCCAGAGTTTCAGCGGCTTCGGATTTGCCGGGGAAGCCACCATCGCCAATGTCGTTGTCTGGGGCATCACACGTGAACTGGGACCCGTGCTCGCAGGGCTGATGGTCGCCGGGCGCATCGGTGCCGCCATGGCCGCAGAAATCGGTACCATGCGGGTGACCGAACAGATCGATGCCCTGACCACATTGTCGACCAACCCCTTTAAATACTTGGTCGCCCCCCGCCTCATCGCCGCCGTCGCGATGCTGCCGCTTCTCGTTCTCGTCGCCGATGTGATCGGTGTGCTCGGCGGGTTTATCGTCTCGGTCTATGATTTCGGCTTCAATCCGACCACCTATCTGAAAAGCACCTGGGCCAGCCTGGACGCGGCCGGATTTATATCCGGACTGGTCAAGGCCGCCGTCTTCGGCTTCCTGATCGCCCTGATGGGCACCTATCACGGCTATCATTCCAAGGGTGGAGCCCAGGGGGTCGGTCAGGCGACAACCAATGCGGTTGTCTCGTCCTCCATCCTGTTGCTGCTCTTCAACTTCATCATCACCGCCCTGTTCTTCGCCACATGACGCATTCGGACACCCCGGCGAAAATCGAAGTTCGCGATCTGCACAAGTCATTCGGGTCCAAGCATGTGCTTCGCGGCGTGGACCTGACCCTGCGGAGCGGGGAATCACTGGCCGTAATCGGCGGCTCGGGAACGGGCAAGTCGGTCCTGATCAAGAACATCATCGGCCTGATGGAGCCCGATTCCGGCAGCATCCGGATCGACGGAGAAGACGTCGTCGGCATGAGCCCCGACGAACGGGAACGGGTCACCCGGAAATTCGGCATGCTGTTTCAGGGGGCGGCGCTGTTTGACAGCCTGCCTGTCTGGGAAAATGTGGCATTCGGTCTGATCCAGAGCAAGGGCATGAACCGCCATGCGGCGCGAGAGGAAGCCTTGGTGGCCATGGTTCAGGTGGGTCTCGACACCGATATCGCGGATCGCTCCCCCGCCGAACTCTCCGGCGGCATGCAGAAACGCGCCGGGCTGGCGCGTGCCATCGCGACGAAGCCTGAAATTCTCTTCTTCGACGAACCCACCACCGGTCTCGACCCCATCATGGGCAGCGTGATCGATGACCTGATCGTGAAATCGGTTCGCGAACTGGATGCCACCGCATTGTCGATCACACATGACATGGCAAGTGCCCGCCGAATCGCCGACAACATCGCCATGATTTATGAGGGTCGTATCGTCTGGCACGGGCCAGTCGCGGATATCGACGACTCCGGGAACGAAATGCTCGACCAATTCATCCATGGCCGCTCTGACGGGCCGATTCAGCTGCGCGTGGCCAGCTAGCCATGGCGCGCGCGGCTAATCGTTTCGTCTGCCAGTCCTGCGGTGCCGTGCACCGCAAATGGACGGGGCGGTGTGATTCCTGCAACGAGTGGAACTCGATTGTCGAGGAAACGGCCGAAGCGACCGTTCCCAAGGGAGTCTCGCGCAGCGGCGGCAAGGCAGTGGCCTTCACCTCGCTCGACGGCGCCCCGGAAAACCGCACCCGCCGCCTGACCGGGCTGAAAGAACTCGACCGCGTGTGCGGCGGTGGCTTCGTGCCCGGTTCCGCCCTGCTGGTCGGTGGCGATCCGGGGATTGGCAAATCGACATTGCTCCTGCAGGCTGCCGCGCTGCTGGCCCGTGCCGGCACGTCGGTTGCCTATATCTCGGGCGAGGAAGCGATCGACCAGATCCGCCTGCGCGCCCACCGCCTAGGTCTGGCCGACGCGCCGGTTTTCCTCGCGGCCGCAACCAATATTCGCGACATCCTTGCCGCCCTCGACGCACCCGACGCCGCCGATGTGGCCATCATCGATTCCATTCAGACGATGTATGTGGACACGCTGGATTCCGCGCCGGGAACCGTGGCCCAAGTCCGCACCTGTGCCCAGGAGCTGATCCGGGTCGCAAAACGTCGTGGCCAGACGATGATCCTGGTCGGCCATGTCACCAAGGAAGGCACCATCGCCGGGCCACGTGTTCTCGAACACATGGTTGATGCGGTGCTGTATTTCGAGGGCGAGCGCGCCAACCAGTTCCGTTTGCTGCGCGCGGTCAAGAACCGGTTCGGTGCCACTGACGAGATCGGCGTGTTCGAAATGACCGATGCCGGTCTGGCCGAAGTGGCCAATCCCTCGGAACTGTTTCTGGCCGGGCACAGCGACACGGTCAGTGGTTCGGCAGTCTTTGCTGGCATTGAAGGCACGCGCCCGGTGCTTGTCGAAATTCAGGCCCTTGTCGCACCCACCGCACTGGGCACGGCACGCCGCGCGGTTGTCGGCTGGGATTCCGGGCGACTGGCCATGATCATTGCTGTGCTGCAGACCCGCTGCGGTCTCAATCTCGGCTCCCACGATGTCTATCTCAACGTGGCCGGTGGTCTGCGGATCAGTGAACCGGGTGCAGACCTTGCCGTTGCCGCAGCCCTAGTTTCAGCCCATATGGATCAGCCCCTTCCCCTGCGCACCGTAGTGTTCGGTGAGGTCGGGCTCGGCGGTGAGGTGCGGGGCGTCGGCCAGGCCGATGCGCGTCTGCGCGAAGCCGCCAATCTAGGTTTCGAGCGCGCCCTCATTCCCGCGCGCTCCAATAAGGGCAAGAAGGACACCGGCTCTTTGCAGATCGCCGAGATTGCCGAGTTGCGGAATCTGTTCAGCCAGTTTGATGTGCCCGCCAAACCCAAGGCGATGGAGGCCGTCTGACCATGGAAATTGCAGGCTTCAGCGGATTCGACATCGGCGTTCTCGCCATCGCATTTCTCGGCGCGCTCTTCGGGCTGGTCACCGGCTTTGTGCGCGGCGGCCTGTTTGTCGCCTCATGGGTGGGCGCCGGGCTGGTCACCATCTACGGCTTCGAAACCGCGACCCCAATCGCCGCCCGGTATATCAGCCCCAAATGGTTTCCCAACCTGATCGCGGGCGCCGTTCTATTCATCGTGGCCCTGATCGTCTTTCACCTGATCAGTCATCTGATCAGCGGCTGGGTTCGCTCCGGGCGCCTGAATGCACTCGACCGCTCCCTCGGTCTGATCGCAGGTCTGGCTGCCGCGCTATTAGTGATCTGCGTTGCCTATCTGTTCATGAGCGATATCTGGGGCGATGAAACACCTGACTGGGTTGATGCTGCCCGCACCCAGACCGCTGTCGAGCGTGGCGCGGTTCTTGTCCGCGATCTGCTGCCCGCATCCCTGATCGGCGAGACCGGCGCGGCACTGGAGCGGGCCCAACAACGTGCCAATGACTTAGACGCCGCCCGCGAGGCGCTCGACCGCCTGACCCGCCCCCCCGAATCATCTGCACCTCCGCCCCCGGAAGGGTATAAGGAGGGCGCACGTGAAGGCCTCGAAGATCTGATCCGGAAAAGCCAGTGACATCCATCATGACCACCCATCCGTTTCAGCCGTCCCATGACCCGGACAAGTTCCACGAAGAATGTGGGGTCTTCGGCGTCTTCGGCACCGAAGATGCATCGGCTCTGACCGCGCTGGGACTGCATGCCCTGCAGCATCGCGGACAGGAAGCGGCCGGAATAGTGTCCTATGACGGCAAGCGCTTCCACCCCCATCGGGCGATGGGACTGGTTGGAGACATTTTCGGCAATGCGGAAGTGATCCAGACTATGCCCGGCGATTCCGCCATTGGTCACAATCGCTATTCAACCGCCGGCGAGACCGTCCTGCGCAACGTGCAGCCGCTTTATGCCGATTACAGTTTCGGCGGCCTCGCGCTGGCCCATAACGGCAATCTGACCAATGCCCGCAAGCTGCGACGCGAACTGGTTGAGGCTGGATCCCTGTTCCAGTCGACCATGGACACCGAGGTGATCCAGCATCTGATCTCGACAAGCCGCGAGACCCGTCTGCTCGATAGGTTCATCGAATCCCTCCGCGCCATCGACGGCGCCTATTCGCTGGTGGCCCTGTCCCGCCGCAAAATGATCGGTGCGCGTGACCCGCTCGGTGTACGCCCCCTGGTGCTCGGACAGCTGGGTGATGCCTGGATTCTGGCCTCAGAGACCTGTGCACTCGACATCATCGACGCGACCTATATCCGCGATATCGAGCCCGGCGAGCTCATCGTCATTGATGACGACGGTTTGCATTCCTACAAACCCTCGCCGCCGGTTCGAAAGCGTCTCTGCATCTTTGAGTACATCTATTTCGCCCGGCCCGATTCCGATGTCGACGGCACCAATGTCTATGAGGCCCGCAAGGCGATCGGTGCGGAACTGGCGCGCGAAAGCCATGTCGATGCCGATCTGGTGATCCCGGTGCCCGACAGCGGCGTTCCCGCGGCCATTGGCTATGCGGCAGAAGCGGGCATCCCCTTCGAGCTGGGATTGATCCGCAATCACTATGTGGGCCGGACCTTCATCGAACCGACCGATGAAATCCGACATCTCGGCGTGCGCCTGAAGCACAACGCCAATCGCGGTCAACTGGCCGGGAAAAGCGTGATCCTGGTCGATGACAGCATCGTGCGCGGCACCACCTCGAAGAAGATTGTGGAGATGGTCCGCAATGCCGGTGCAAAGGAAGTCCATTTCCGGATTTCGAGTCCGCCCACCCGGGGGCCCTGCTATTACGGGATCGATACACCCGAAGCCTCGCAGCTCCTTGCCGCGAACCACGAAGTTGATGAAATCTGCAAACTGATCGGCGCCGACAGTCTGTCCTATATCAGTATCGACGGACTCTACCGGGCGATGGGCGAGGACAGCCGTAACAATGACGCCCCTCAATATTGCGATGCCTGTTTCAGCGGCGAATACCCGATTGCCTTGACCGACATGGAACATGCCGACGACGTGCCCCAGATGTCCTTGCTCGCCGAACTGGCCTGACAACGAGTTACACCATGAACGACCAAGCTTCCCTGACCGGCCGCGTGGCACTGATCACCGGCGCATCCCGTGGTATTGGCGCGGCCGTGGCCAAACGATTTGCCGCCGAAGGTGCCCATGTCATCCTCATCGCCCGCACCGTGGGCGGCCTGGAAGAGATCGACGATACCATCAAGGCGGCGGGCGGCCAGGCAACACTAGTGCCTTGCGATCTCACGAATTTCGAAGCGATCGACACCCTCGGACCTGCCCTGATCGAACGGTTTGAGAAGCTGGACATCTTTGTTGGCAATGCCGGCGCGCTGGGCGAAATGACCCCGCTCACCCACTACGATGCCACGTCATGGCATCAGGTCTTCGACGTCAATGTTCACGCAAACTGGCGTCTGATCCGCACGCTGGACCCGCTGCTCCGCCGCTCCGACGCCGGACGGGCCATCCTGGTCACCAGCGGGGCTGCCGCGAACCCGCGCGCATTCTGGGGTGCCTATGCTGTCACCAAGGCCGCCGTGGAAACCCTGGCCAAAGTCTGGGCCTCCGAACTGGAAAACAGCAATGTGCGGGTCAATCTCCTCAATCCCGGCGCAACACGCACGAGCATGCGCGCAGCAGCGTTCCCGGGGGAAGATCCGAACACACTGAAAACACCCGACGAGATCGCGGGCCGTTTCGTCGAAATGGCGAGCCCCGCCTGGACCCGCCACGGCGAGCTCATCGACCTCGCCTGATCGGGTTGCCTATTTCTTGTGATAGGGGTTGTTGCTCTTGCGCGTCTGAATGCGGATCGGCGTGCCCACAAGCTTGAACGTGTCGCGAAAGCTGTTCTCCAGATATCTCAGATAGCTGGTTGGCAGGTCTTCCGGCCGGTTCCCGAATAGAACCACCGTCGGCGGACGCGCTTTGGGCTGGGTGACATAGCGCAGACGGATCGAACGCTTGTTCGCGGCCAGGGGCGGCGGATGACGTTCCAGGATACCTTCCAGCCAGTCATTAAGTGCTGCTGTCGGCACCCGCCGGTTCCAGTGCTCATAGGCCGCCAGTACCGTCGGCATGAGCCGTTCCAATCCCCGTCCCGTTGCCCCAGACAGCGTCACGATCGGCGTCCCCGCGCCCTGGGGCAGCGAAGTCTGCATACGATCGTGCAGCACCCGAAGCGCCGCCGCGCCATCCGTGACGAGATCCCATTTATTCACCACAATAATGAACGCGCGGCCTTCCTCGATCACATGACGTGCGATGGCAAGATCCTGCTTTTCGAGCATCTGGTCGGAATCCAGCACCAGCACAACCACATGGGCATACTGGATGGCATTGAGCGAATTCCCGACCGACAGCTTTTCCAGTTTCTCCTCGATGCGCGCCTTCCGACGCAGTCCGGCGGTGTCCACCAGCGCGATCTTCTGGCCCTCAAATTCCCAATCGATGGAAATCGCATCCCGCGTGATCCCGGCTTCCGGGCCGGTGAGCATCCGGTCCTTGCCGACAATGGAATTGATCAGCGTCGACTTGCCCACATTCGGCCGTCCGACAATGGCAAGCCGCAAGGCGCGACCATCCTCACCGGGCGTGTCGTCCTCATCCCAGATTTCTTCCGGGTCCGGCGCAACCGCAGCAATGGGGTCGAAGAGCAGGTGGATACCCTCACCATGCTCGGCAGAAATCGCAATCGGGTCTCCCAGACCAAGAGAATAGGCTTCCAGGTATCCGCTCTCACCCACCCGGCCCTCGCACTTGTTCACGACCAACACGACATTCGCACTGCGTGTCCGCAGCCAATCGGCGAAATGTTCATCCAGAGGCGTGATTCCGGCCCGCGCGTCGACGACGAGCATCACCAAATCGGCACTGTCGATCGCCTGCTCGGTCTGTCGGCGCATGCGCGCGGGCAGACTTTCGTCGAAAGCGTCCTCGAGACCAGCCGTGTCAACAAGTCGAAAGCTCAGATCGGCAATCGAGCCTTCGCCTTCACGACGGTCGCGGGTCACACCCGGACTGTCATCCACAAGCGCCTCACGTCGGCCAACGAGACGGTTGAAAAGTGTGGACTTGCCGACATTCGGCCGCCCGACAATGACGACAGTCGGAAGC
>Ga0055584_100004307_pt1 | contig 13985 bp, 12 predicted proteins | sample OSDHelmetaG_FD_58716 | JGI IMG/M metagenome (GOLD analysis project Ga0055584, IMG submission 58716) | Pelagic marine sediment microbial communities from the LTER site Helgoland, North Sea, for post-phytoplankton bloom and carbon turnover... | ecosystem: Environmental > Aquatic > Marine >... | reverse complement strand
CCGACCAGCGCGGGCAGAGCCTATATTGGCGAAGTTACAGAGGCGCCTGCCTACGAAGGGTCGAAGAACTTCTTTCTTATTGAAGACGAAATCGACGATGCCGAGTGGCTCACTGGCCTGGTCCGGCAGACTGAGCAGGAACTCCCGCCGCCAAAGCAACGCAAGAAGAAGAAACGATAAGGCTCAAGGAGATTGCCGATCGCCAGTGACACCGGCTCGGGAGCGGACCTGTGCGCGTTTCATGCCGTCGTTACATCTCGAAACACATTTCGACAAGCTTTGCGGGCACTATAGTGTTACTCCAAACCGAATCCGCATGCTCATGAGCCAGTTGATCTACCGTTTTGCTGGAACATTCCAGCTGTTGTTTGTCGTCGCCGTGATCGGCGCAGCGATCCTGTTGTCGGTTGCCCTCAAGCCGGAACAATCTGCCTCGTACCCTACACCGGTGTTTCAGCGTCCGGTCGTTAGTGTTGTAGAGCCCGATGAAGCGAGCTATCAGCCGACCGTTCGTCTCAATGGCGTGGTGGAAGCCCGCAGCGTGATGGACGTTATTCCAGAGGTGTCCGGGCGCGTTATCGAGGTTTCGCCAGACTTTCGTGCGGGATCCCGTATCAGGAAAGGCGACGTTCTGCTCCGGATTGACCCCGCGGACTACCGCCTGGCAGTCGAACGCACGCTTGCAGAAATTGAGGCTGCTCGCAGTGAGCTGGCTTTGCTCGAGGCCCAGGCTACAGCAGAAAAGCAAGTCTGGAACGCCCAGTTCACCGGCCGCAAGATCCCGGACCTTATCGCCCGTGTACCTCAAATTGCGGCCGCCAAAGCACGTATTCACAGCGCGGAGGCTGCGCGTGCAAGCGCTGAGCTCGCGCTGCAGAGGACCGTTATTCGTTCGCCTTTCAATGCTCGTGTGCTGAACACCCGACTGGACGTCGGCCAGGTTGTCAGCACAGGTTCGAATGTTGGATCGGTGTTCTCGCTTGATAGTCTCGAGATCGCGGTGCCGGTATCCATTGAGGAGCTGGCACTCATCGGTGACGTAGTCGGCCAGCCGGCGTTGATCACCAAGGAAAGCTCGATCGATGCTGAGTTCCCTGGAGTGGTCCTGCGGCAGGCGGCGGCCGTTAACGAGCGAACACGTCTGGGCACAATCTATGTTGCCGCCGAGGAAAACGAGTCGCTGATTCTTGGTGAGTTCGTGAGTGTAGAAATTATTGGCCAGGACGCACCGCAGACTTATCGTGTGCCGACCGCTGCGCTGACCTCGCGTGACCAGGTCTGGGTCGTCAACGGCGGCCGGCTGGAAGAGCGTCGTGTCGATGTACTCGGCACCGAGAACAAAGTCGCCGTCGTCAGAAGCTTCGATTTTGCTGACGGCATCGTAGCGATACCGCCGGCGGATGGTCGTGCAGGTCTCGAGGTCGACGCCAGGATGGAACGCGGTCTTGCGTCAAGCGGTAGCGGCACAGCCGATGCCGGCAACTAGACCGATAGAGCCCTCAAGACTCGCCGCGGATCAACGTCGCGGCGTGGTTGCGTGGTTCGTGGCCAACCCTGTCGCTGCGAATCTGCTGATGGTCCTGTTGCTGGTCGGTGGTGCGTTGTCCGCCATGAACCTGCAATCGCAGGTCTTTCCGACCATCTCCCCCGGGACTGTCATAGTCACAACGCCATTTCCCGGCGCCACGCCTGCCGAGGTTGAGGAAGGCATAACGCGTCGCGTTGAAGAAGCTGTTCTGGGAATCGACGGCGTCAAACGTGTTACCTCGTCTGCATCAGAAAACGTCGGGGTCGTGACGATCGAAACGGCTGATTTTGCCGACCGACAGCTCGTCAAGGACGATATTGAGTCCGCGGTTGACCGGCTTAGTGATTTCCCGCCCGAAAACGCCGAGAAACCTATCGTCGTTGCCCCGAAACCAACGGGTGACGTCGTCACGATAGCTGTCGTGGGTGATGTTGGCGAGGCAGAGCTTCGGCGAACAGCCGAGCAGATCGAGCGCGACCTTCTGAGCCAGCCCGGCATTTCCCTGGTGTCTCTGGAAGGTGCGCGCGACTACGAGATATCCATCGAAGTCAGCGAGTCGACGCTGCGCCGCTACGACCTGAGTTTAGGCGAGGTTGCGGAGGCGGTTCAGAGGTCATCAGTCGATCTTGCAGGCGGATCGATTGTTTCAGGGTCCGGCGAGATTCTCCTGCGCACAAACCAGAAACGACAGGACGGTGCGGCCTTCGAGTCGATCGTGATACGAACACTGGCCGACGGCTCGGTGACAAGGCTGGCCGACGTCGCTACCGTTCGTGACGGCTTTGTCCGTGAGCAGCTGTCCAACGAGTACAATGGGCGACCTGCGGTCTTCGTGAAAGTGTCGCGAGCTGACGCCGAGGACGTACTCAGCGTCAAAGAGGCGGTTGATAAATTTCTTGCTGACTACGCGGTGCCTGCGGGTATTTCGCTGGTTGAACTGCGTGACGGCACGAAACTGTTGCGCGAGCGGGTCAACCTGCTGCTGCGTAACGGTGCTTTTGGCTTCGCGCTTGTCTTCCTGTTCCTCGTTCTGATGCTGGATCTCAAGCTGGCTGTCTGGGTGAGCATGGGGATTGCAACGGCCTTCATGGGCGGCTTTCTGCTGTTCGGCATGCTGGGCGTATCGATCACGATGATTTCCTTATTCGGATTGATCATCGTTCTTGGTCTCGTGGTAGATGACGCTATTGTCATCGGCGAAAACATTGACGCTGAACGCGAAAACGGCTTCGAGGGCGCTGCCGCGGCGCGCCGCGGCGCGCATGGCGTGCTGGCGCCGGTTGTTGTTGGCGTGATGACGACCGTTGCGGCATTTGCACCTTTGCTAGTCACGGGTGGCACCTTCGGTGATGTCACGCGAGCTATCCCGGTCGTCGTTATCTGCGTATTGCTGGTGTCGCTGCTCGAAGCGTTCTGCATTCTGCCATCGCATCTCAGCCACAAAGGTTCGTGGTCGCGCGGTCCGATCAAGCGCATCCAGACTCGGGTGGCCGGCGGACTGGCTCATGTACGCGACCGCTTTGTCGAGCCGGGCGTTGCGTTCGCTGCCCGTTGGCGCTACGCCACAGTGGGTCTTGCTACCGCTTTCTTTATTCTTTGCATCAGCTTGCTTTCGAATGGACATGTCCGCTTCATTTTCTTCCCGCAGATCGAAGGCAACTCCATATCGGCGACGCTGACGATGCCTGAAGGAACTCCTTTCGACCGCACCGACGCGGCGATTCGTCAGATGACAGTTGCTGCCGAAAAGGTGGCGAGCGAAGCTCGGGACGAAACCGGCGAAGAATTATTCGTGTCGATCACCGCAACCAGTGGTGGCCTGGCATCAAGCGGCGGTGGCCCCGGCGCGCAAAGCAGTTTCTCATCGTCCGAAAATATCGGCCAGGTTCGTATCGAACTGACACCCTACGGTGAACGGCAAACGCCCGCCGCGGATATCGAACGTCGCTGGCGACAGGCAGTCGGGAATATTGAAGGCGCCGAGCGGGTTGGCTTCGCTTCCAGCTTCGTGCGCTTCGGCTCCGATATCGAATTTGAACTCGCCCATCAGAATGAAGCAGAGCTCATTGCTGCGGCAAACATGATGAAGCGGCGCCTCGCCGGACTAGAGGGAGTCAATCAGATCGAAGACAATTTCGATCTTGGCAAGCGGCAGCTCGTATTCGACGTAACGGCGGCCGGGCAGGCGGCCGGCTTACGCCCGGCGGACGTCGCGGTGCAGGTCCGGCAGGCGTTCTTCGGTGATGAGGTGCAGCGGATTCAGCGTGGGCGAGAGGAAGTCCGTGTCTATGTTCGTTACCCCGAGGCGAGCCGTGCGAACCTCGATGCGCTCGACAGTTTTCGCGTGCAGCTGCCCAATGGCGGGCGTGCGCCACTCTTTACAGTAGCGCGAGTCGAAGAAAGCCGCGCGTACTCTTCCATCAAGCGTGTTGACGGTCGGCGGGTCGTTACCGTGACAGCCGAAGTTGAGGAGTCGGTTTCAACGCCTAACGTTGCAAACCAGGCTGTACTGGCTCAAGTGATGCCCGCGCTGGAGCAGGAATACCCCGGCCTGCGCTGGGTAGCCGCTGGCACGACACGCGAGCAAAATGAGGACCTGGCCGCTATCGGCCGCGCTTTTATCATAGTGCTGCTGGTTATATTTGCCCTGATCGCGACAACCTTGCGTTCCTACCTGCAGCCGCTGGCCATTATCGTTTCCATTCCGCTCGGTGTGGCGGGTGCCGTACTTGGCCACCTTGTCCTCGGTTTTTCACTGTCCTTCATCTCTATCTTCGGCATCGTCGCGCTGGCCGGGGTGGCGGTTAACGCGTCGGTTGTACTGGTCGATCTTTACAACAAACATCGCGAAGCCGGTGCCGATCCAATAGAAGCCGCAGCGTCGTCTGCGGCGCGGCGCTTTCGCCCGATTGTACTAACGACGTTGACGACGGCGCTCGGCCTTGGTCCCCTGTTGTTTGAAACCAGCCCACAGGCGCAGTTCCTGATCCCAATGGCCGTTAGCCTCGGCTTCGGCATCGTGATTTCCGGATTCATGGTGCTGTTCGTGACACCGGCTGTCGCGGTTATCACGGAGGATATGCGGATGCTGGTGACGCGCGCGAGAAAATTCGTAGCGTACAGTCCCGCCCAGTGATACCGACAATCAAACGGATCCCGGGGTAGAGCACCCACAGGTGATAGCGATGATTTCCGACGACAGTACCCGTCGATGAAATCTACACTTTAGTACGCCGCCTTTCAGGACAGCCGACTGAGAGCACTGACCAGCTGTGCCATGTCTTTAGGCGTTGTGAAGACCTGTGGCGTGACGCGAACGCAGTAGCCGCTTGCCAGTCCCTTGCGGACAACGGTGAAGATTCCAGATTCCTGTTCGATCCGCTGCTGCAGCGCCGTCACATCATCGACGCTTCGCTGGCCTGCAAGCCTGAAAGAACCCATTCCCGTCCACGATTCTTCATCAAGACCGCCCAGTAGTTCGATGTGAGACATCGACTCGGCTTCACTGGTCCATAACTGCCGCAGGTATCGCAGTCGGGCTTCCTTGTTCGAGGCACCGATAGCCTCATGAAAGTCGAGCGCGTGTGGAACCGCCAGGACAGCGGCGAAATTCGAGGTGCCGACGTGAACGCGCTTCGACACGAGCGTATCCTCGGGGTCGCTTTCTCCAGGGTAAGGCGCAACTTTGTGCAGGCTGCCCCGTCGCATATAGAGCGCACCAACACCCACCGGTGTACCGATCCACTTGTGCAAATTGAAACCTGCCCAGTCGACCTGTAAATCTGGCACCTGATAGTCGAGAAGTCCCCAGGATTGGGCGGCGTCGCAGATAAGATCGATGCCGCGTTTTCGCGCCTCTTGGGCAATGCGTGCAACCGGGATCACAAGGCCATGCTGATTGCTTACGTGCATAAGCAGCATCAGCTTGAGGTCGGGGTTCTTGTCGAAGGCCTCGCGATACAGCGCGAATATCTCTTCCTGATTCGCCCGCGGTGGAATGATGAGTTCAACCGGCCGCACGCTTCGAGCACCCTTTAGCCACTGCATCGCCGTCTTGAAATGCGGGTAGTCAATATCGGCGTAGAGAATCGCATCGCCAGCATGAAGGCCTCGGTATTGGCGTATCAGGTTATGGATGGATTCAGTTGCGTTGCGGGTCAAAACGATTTCGTCGTCGTGTACGCCGAGTGCGCGGGCTACCCGCTGCACGCTCGCTTTTTCATCTGTAGCGAATTGTTTTCTGGCGTAGAAAGAATTCTGAGTATTCACCCTGCGCGTTGCTTTAATGTAGGCATCCTGAACAGGATGAGCCATCTTGCCCCAATAGCCGTGCTCTAGATTGACGATGCCCTCGGTGCGGTCGTAGTTGGTGGCCACCTCGGACCAGAAGGATTCATCTCGAGCCAACTCCGACGGGCTTAAGCCGTCGGGCGGGCTTGGCAGTCGCACCTGCCCGGATTTCCCGGACAGCGGCCATCCAACAACCGCGCCGGCGACGATGGCCCCGATGCAATCGCGTCTGCTAAATTTCATTTCTTGCGATGCCAGGTTCGTATATTGAATGCTGCATTCGGCAACCTTAGCATTTTAAGATCAAATGCCGAAAAAGAGCGACGTCAGAGCCGACGTCGCGCTTAAACCAATAAACATCTGATAGCGTCCAACAAGTCTGCAATCAGAGGATAGACGTATGTTTGATGCCGCAAGAGTTCTGGCGAGCGCCGTCGTTGGCGTGTTGTTAAGTTTCTCCTGCTCGGTCGCGGACGATCAGTCTGCATTCCAGACACTGCTCAATACACACAGCTATTCGATCGAGTTGCGGGGCGGTGAGCTAAGAGGTCCTGGTGCCGACCTTATTCTTAAAGACGCAGCGAACGCACAGTTCGTCGCGCTGGGCGAAGAACACTACAATGCGATCATTCCCGACATCACAACGGCACTGTTTTTGAGCCTGCATGAGCGCTACGGCTACAACTTTTTCATGACTGAACAAGACCCCGTCATGATGGAGACGATTTCAAATGGTCCTGCTCGTGGAGACCTCGCAAGAATCCACGCACTGGCCCAAAGCTACCCAATGGGTTTCACGTTCAATTCGGACGAAGAGCTGCAGATGCTGGCAGATATCGGTCGCATCTCAGCGGCCAGCGAGGACGCGATATGGGGTTGCGATCAGGCGTCAGGCGTTACCCACATACTGGATGAGCTGCAGGCGGAACTCACAGACCCATCGGCCAGGTCGGCCGTGGATGCGCTACGTCTGCAGTCTGCTGAGCAAGAAGCCGTGCGGGATTACTCGACCGGCCACTATATTTCCGATACGTCGACGGAAACGTTCACAAAGCTCAGATCCGAGGTAAACGCAGCAAAGGATTCGCGAGCGGCGTGGCTGATTGACACCATTATCAATTCAAACAGGATTTTCAGCTTCTACCACAACGGTAGCAGCAACATCCTGCCCGGCTACTACGAAAACAATCGTTTTCGCGAAGAGCATCTGAAAGATCTGTGCCTAGCAAAATATCGCGCCGCCGAGAAGACCGAACGCTTCCCGAAAGCTCTGATGAAGTTCGGAAGCTGGCATTTGTTTGAGGGATTAAGCCCGACTCGCATACACACAATCGGCGACTTTTTCTCCAATATTGCGCGATTCAATGGCAGCGATTTCCTGTCGATCTATTTCGTTTCCAGACCTGAAAGCCCGGAGGAGTCCATGAAGGACTACGGCTTTATCTGGCCATTTATCAGCGATCTTGATCCGGACGAGCTGGCGTTAGTCGATTTGCGGGAGTTTCGCCGCTACCCAAACCGGGTGCTAGTCGAAAAGGCCGCTGGTGATGAATGGAAGAAACTCTACAAGGAAGACTTCGTTCGGCTGGTGTATGGCTACGACATGATTTTCTTTGTTGGAACAGCACGCTCTGCGTCTTTTGAGACTGTACCGCCACCTGACTGATTTCATATGTCGTAGAACGCTTGTGCCGGCAAACCGTCGGTCGCGACGCGGCTGTTCGCTATCTGCCAGGCATTCGCGTATTGTCCTCGCATGTAATTTTTCCGGTTGGAAAACTTACTATTAAGTTTTGACTAAATACATTAAGGGAAAAAAACATGACACTACGACATATGCTGGTTGCTGTTGCTCTAACCGTGTTCGCAGGCTCTGCGAGTGCCGATCTTGATCCGTGGACTGACTACGACATCGGTTCGACGATCTCGAACGTGACAACGGTCAAGGTTGATTCGAACATGATCGATAAATACCTTGAGGGCCTGAAAGCAACATGGGCACCAGCCAACGACGTGGCGGTCGAATTAGGACAAATTGAGGGCTACAGCATCTACGTGAGCCAACTGCCAGCGAGCGGCGACTTCAATGTTATTCTCGTTGTAAGAATGAAAGATGCTGCGGATATGCAGCCGGATAAGGCCGAATACGATGCGTTCATGAAAAAGTGGGGCGAAGAAAACCAAAAGATGTCTGATAAAATCGTCGTTACGTACCCGGACATTCGTACCATCACGGGCGAATACCTGATTCGTGAGATTACCTTCAAGTAATCGATTTACGAAAAAGCGAGTCCAGAAAAATGGGCCCTCCTGATAATTCGGGAAGGCCCTTTTTTTTGGCGTTACTTTGCCGCTGAATATTCAAGAACCAGTGTTTGGCAGGCGACTAAATCGACGGAGGCGGGCAATCTCGAGCACGTAATTGATGATCTCATGAACCGAAAAGTGCTTGAGGAAACGCTTTTTGCGCGCGACGCAGTGTATGCTGTGCTGCAACGAGATTGCCCCTGCAAGGTGGACGATGACGAATGAGCTTAGGAAAAGAATCCGATGACACTCCCATCAAAAAGGGCGATGGTTTTGCTTGTGTTGTTGATCGTAGCCTGGGTGCTGTGGTCGGGAATGTTTCACCCGCTGTTACTCATTCTTGGCGGCATTTCATGTCTGCTTACCATCTATCTGACCAAGCGTATGGGCTATTTCGAACACGAGGTGTTTGCCCTCCGCTTCGGCTTCAGGCTTTTCGCCTATTGGACCTGGCTGGCGAAAGAGGTGGTTCGCTCAAGCATTGACGTGGCTCGCATCGTCCTCGATCCGCGTTTGCCCATCAGCCCACGAATAGTAGAAATCAAAGCGACGGCAAGTCATCCCGTCGACCAGGTGATACTGGGTAACTCCATCACTCTTACGCCGGGTACGTTAGCACTTGATCTTCATCGCGGCATAATTAAGGTGCATTGTCTCACCGAGGCTGGCGCCGTTGACCTGCAGTCTGGTGAAATGGACCGCCGGGTCGCCGAACTGCGGCAGGACTAAAGATGTACTACGTCGTTACCATAGCAACGATCGCTACGATGGCGCTGGCACTGGCACGCGCCTTGCTTGGACCCAGTGTCTACGACCGGGTTTTGGCAGCCAACATGTTTGGAACAAAAACGGTGCTGTTACTTTCGGTCATCGCATTCCTGTACGGTCGGCCTGATTTCCTTGATCTGGCGCTTGCTTATGCGTTGATCAACTTTATTGGTGTACTTGCCGTACTTGAGTTCATTCGTTCCCGCTCGGCCGGCGACACCACCGAAAGCGGCAACGGAAACTAGTCGCGTGGCACTTCTACTGGATATCGCCAGTTGGGCGCTGCTTTCGATTGGTGGCATTTTCGTCTTCATTGGTGGCATCGGTGCATTGCGCATGCCCAACCTCTATACGCGTATGCATGCGGCCAGTTTGACTGACACGATGGGTGCGATACTGATTATCGTTGGCGTAATACTGCAAGCTGGCGCCTCGCTTGCCGCTATCAAGCTTGCCGCTATTTTACTGTTCTTGTTATTGACCAGTCCAACTGCATCGAACGCACTCGCGAGTGCTGCGATGCTCGCCGGTGTGCGTCCCGCGGCGATCGACGAAGATCAAGAGGAGCGGGGCGAATGACTGTACTCTTCGGTGTCTTTCTGCTCGTTATGTTGGTAATCACCGCCGTTGCAATCGTGCATACGCGGCATCTGTTCGTAGCTGTAATACTCACTGGCATTTTCAGCCTGTTAATGGCCGCGAATTTCTTCCTTCTCGACGCAGCAGACGTTGCCCTGACCGAGGCGGCGATTGGTGCTGGTATATCGACGGTACTTTTTCTTGCTGCTCTTACACTTTGCGACGAGCATGAGCGTGCCTATGCCTCGAACCGACTGCTGGCCTTGAGTGTGGTCACGGTGACCACGCTCATTGTGATCTACGCGACCTTCGACAAGCCACGCTTCGGAGATCCAATGGCGCCAGTGCACCAACACGTTGCGCCCTGGTATTTTGAAACTACGCGTGACGCCATTGATGTTCCGAATGTCGTGACGGCCGTACTGGCCAGCTTCCGCGGCTATGACACGCTTGGCGAAGTGTTCGTCGTGCTTACAGCAGGTATAGGTGTCTTATTTCTGTTCGGCGTACGGCCGACACGCAAGTCAGAATTACGAAAGACGAGTGCGCCCGAACCGGGCCAGGGGCTGCGCCACTATCTCATTCCGCGGGTGGTTGGAAGGCTATTGATTCCCTTTATTCTACTGTTCGGACTGTACGTGCAGTTTCATGGCGACTACGGTCCTGGCGGTGGCTTTCAGGCCGGTGCAATTATAGCAGCCGCGATCATTCTTAACGCCTTGCTTGAGGGAGAGTCGCAAGCGCTGCAGGTAATGCCACAAAAACTACTCACAGGATTGATGGCAGGCGGTGCCTTGCTGTACGGCGGAGTCGGAGTTGCGACTCTGTTTATGGGTGGCAACTTCCTCGACTACTCGGTGCTCGCGGCGGATCCGGTCTCGGGGCAGCACTGGGGCATCCTGCTTATTGAAGCAGGCGTCGGCATCACTGTAACCGGCGTCCTGATCAGTGTTTACCACGCGTTTGCCAGCCGCGAGAAACACTGATGGAGCTACTGGGACTAATTCACTACTGGGTGTTTGCAGTACTGCTAATGATTGGATTCTATGCTGTTACAGCAAAATCCAATCTCATCAAAAAACTGATAGGACTGTCGATTTTTCAAGCGGCGGTATTCCTGCTCTACATAACGATGGGCAAAGTTGAGGGCGGCACGGCGCCTATTCTTCAAGCCGGTGTTGAAAACGCCATACTTTCAAACCCATTGCCGCAAGTCCTGATCCTCACTGCCATCGTAGTCGGCATCTCCACCACCGCGCTCGGCCTCGGCATCGTTGTGCGCATTAAAGAAGAATACGGCTCGATTGAGGAGCGTGACATCCAAGAGATCGATCGGCGATGATCGGCTGGAGCCACCATCTTCCTGCGATGCAAGTCATCGTACCTTTGCTCAGTGCGCCTCTGGTGCTGCTACTGCAGCCTCGCGGGCTGGCATGGGCCGCTGCAACGGCTGCAAGCCTGTTCGCATTCGCGATCGCAGTCATGCTCACACTCGGCGTCCTCGATGGCCAATATTTTCAATACTATATGGGCAACTGGCCGGCGCCGTACGGTATCGAACTGGGCGTTGACGCTTTCAGCGCTCTCGTGCTCCTGGTTGTCACTGGCGCCTCCGCACTTGCTTTGCTTGCAGGGCGAAAAAGCCTTGATGCCGACATCGAAAAAGAACGCCAGCCGCTTTTCTACGCCGCATGGCTCTTAGCACTTGCAGGTCTCGTCGGTATTCCTGTTTCTGCCGATGCGTTCAATATCTTCGTGTTCATGGAAATCTCCTCGCTCGCGAGCTACGTGCTCATCGCAGGGGGCAGGGATCGGCGTGCCCTGCCGGCCGTTTTCAAGTATTTGATCATGGGAACAATCGGGGCGACCTTCTATCTTATCGGTGTCGGTTTGATCTACCTGATGACCGGAACGCTGAATCTTGCCGACATGGAGCTCAGAATTCACGAGGTTGCCGATCAGAGACCGATACTCGTGGCGGCTGGATTTATCACGATCGGCCTCGCATTGAAGGCGGCGGTGTTTCCGCTTCACGTCTGGTTGCCGAACTCTTATGCCTACGCACCCAATATCGTCACAGTATTTCTCGCAGCGTGTGCGACCAAGGTGTCGCTCTATCTTCTATTGCGTTTTGACTTCTTCGTCTTTCAGCCCAACCTGATCGACCACGACGTTCAGTTTTCGATCTTCCTTATGCCGCTGGCGGTGCTCGCGATCCTGATCGCCTCTGGCGTCGCCTTGTTCGAAAAAAATATCAAGCGCCTGTTCGCCTATTCCTCTGTCGCACAGATCGGCTACATTTTGCTCGGCGCGAGTTTTGTCAGCGTGGCGGGTTTGACGGCAAGCGTGGTGCATATCTTCAACCACGCGCTCGCCAAAGGCTCACTTTTCCTCGCGATCGCGTGCCTGGCCACTCACTGCTCCGGATTGCGCCTCACCGATATCGCAGGCTCCGCAAAACGCATGCCCTGGACCATGGCTGCGTTCGTAGTGGCTGGTATGAGTCTTGTCGGCGTACCGGGAACAGCGGGCTTTGTCAGCAAGTGGTACCTGATTACCGCAGCGCTTGCAGAAGGCGGTGTTGGCCTGGTGCTGGTCGGCGTTATTGTCATTAGCTCATTGATGGCGCTGGCCTACGTCTGGCGTGTGATTGAGGCCGCTTACTTCGGCGAGGCACTCAGTAGCGCCGCGCCTGCGCGTGAAGCACCGGCAGCATTGCTGGTCGTGACCTGGACCGCGGCGCTTCTGAACCTCTTTTTTGGCCTTGTAACTGAGTTGCCAGTCGGTCTGGCAACGTCCGCTGCCGAATCCTTGCTGAGACACGTGCCATGAGTTCGCATACGGCCATTCTCGCGGCTCTCGCCTTGCCGCTCGCAGGCGCGCTCGGCATTCTGCTTGCGTCCCGAATTGGCAAGAACTTTCGCGAGGCGGTTACGTTGCTGACCGCAGGCGCACTGGCGTGGACGGTTTGGGGACTGCTTCCAGAACTCATGGCGGGCGGTCGCCCGTCAGCGTACCTCGGCGAGGTGCTGCCGGGCCTTGAGATCGCATTTCGAGTTGAGCCGCTTGGCATGCTGTTCGCCGCACTCGCCTCAATGCTCTGGATAATTAACTCCATTTACTCCATCGGCTACATGCGCGGTAATCAGGAGGCGAACCAAACGCGATTTTACGTGTTCTTCGCGATAGCGCTTTCGGCAACGATGGGAATAGCGTTCGCCGACAATCTCTTAACCTTGTTCTTATTTTATGAGGTGCTGACCCTCTCGACTTATCCTCTGGTGTCACACAAGGGCGATGCCAAGACCGTTGCGTCTGCACGTACTTATCTCGGTGTCTTGCTTGCCACGTCGATCGGACTGTTGTTGCCCGCGATCATCTGGACCTATTTTGCTGCCGGGACCGGCACGTTTACGCCGGGCGGTATTCTCGACGGGAATATTGAAGGACCAGCGGTCGGCTTATTGTTGGGCTTGTTCGTCTTCGGCATCGGCAAGGCCGCGGTAATGCCGGTCCATCGCTGGTTGCCAGCTGCGATGGTGGCGCCGACACCGGTGAGTGCTTTGCTGCACGCCGTCGCGGTCGTTAAGGCCGGTGTGTTCACCGTCACCAAAGTTATCGTCTATATATTCGGCATCGACTTTTTGTTTGCCGAACCAAGCGCCGATTGGCTGCTCTACGCTACCGCGTTCACGGTTATCGCGGCGAGTGTCGTCGCACTTCGGCAAACCAACCTGAAACGCATGCTTGCCTACTCGACGATTGGTCAGCTTTCGTTCGTGCTAATGGCCGCGGCGATCTTGAAGCCGCTCGCCGAGATCGGTGCCGCAGTTCACATGGTTGCGCATGCTTTCGGCAAAATCACATTGTTCTTTGCCGCCGGTGCCATCTATACGGCATCGAAGAAGACCGAGATTCACCAGCTTCGCGGCATCGGACGCCGCATGCCATGGACCATGACGGCGTTCACGATCGGTGCCATAAGCATGATCGGCGTACCTCCGACCGGTGGTTTTATCTCCAAATGGTACATCCTTGGTGGTGCCATTCAGGCCGAGAGCTATGTCGCAATTGCCACCATTGTCCTGAGTACGGCGCTGAATGCCGGTTACTTTTTGCCAATCATTTACCTGGCCTGGTTTGCGCCTGAAGACACAGTCCAGCCGCGTGACCATGGCGAGGCACCGTTTGCAGCCGTCTTGGCTTTGATGCTGACGGCCCTGCTCACGCTCCTGTTCTTTTTCTTCAATGGCTCGGTTATCAGTCTCGAGGCGCAGATCGTTCGGGGTATGTCATGACAAAAAACTCGCAGACGGATCACTGGCTGGTGCGGCCGGCCACAGTCAGAAAGCTCTGGTGGGGTTTCGCCATCGTGCTTTTCCTGACCGTAGTTGCTCAATTCGTTTTCCCGGTCAAAGGCTACTTTGGCGTTGACGGCTGGTTTGGCTTCGGTGCTGCCTATGGGTTCCTGGCCTGCCTGGCGATGGTGCTGGTGGCGAAGGTTCTCGGCGTA
>Ga0055584_100004306_pt1 | contig 13987 bp, 21 predicted proteins | sample OSDHelmetaG_FD_58716 | JGI IMG/M metagenome (GOLD analysis project Ga0055584, IMG submission 58716) | Pelagic marine sediment microbial communities from the LTER site Helgoland, North Sea, for post-phytoplankton bloom and carbon turnover... | ecosystem: Environmental > Aquatic > Marine >... | reverse complement strand
GAAAATTCTTTTGCCTGAAATAAGCCCAATTCACCATCTTGTACGCTATCGACAATATAGTCATTATCTTCTAATGCTTTGACTAACTGAGCTCTTAAAAGATCTTCATCTTCTACCAATAACAGACGCATGTTGGCACCTTGAGTATGTTGAACTGTTAGAGCTAATCTGGAAAGCGACTAACTTCACCACTACGGCCATCTACAAAAACATTAAATACCGTACCATTTTGATCAATACGCACTCGCCAATTACCTCCATCTATGCGTACACTCAATACTCTGCCCTGGAAACTATCGCGGGCCAGGTTTAATGCTTGTTGTCTAGATATAGATGTCGCTGGATCTAAGGTAGGCGGCACCAGACTGTTGCCAGGACCTGTCTGGGGACCAAACGGAGGGGCTTGCTCAGGCCTGGGAGAAACTTCTGAGCCATCCCGTTGAGCCTGAGCATTTGTTAGTGGTGAAAACAGCAAAGCAGTCGCCACCAATGTTGTTATTATCTTATTTGCCACTGGGCATCACTTTTCAAGCTTAAAGTACAGGTTCTACATTAACTCTTACTCTAATAGTAGCACCTGGATCACGTTGAGTACGAACAGTATATTCACGGTTATTGTAGCTATAGACGACATCATAGCCAACTAGTCTATCTTCAATATAGCTATCATAGACGGTTTCACAACGTTCAACCGTTTCATAATAAACATTGCGATTACGATTTCTATTTGAATAACTGATATCACGCGCAACAGAGGCGCCTAATACCGCTCCAACTACTGCACCGACGCGCTGATTACTCTTATTATGCCCAACTGCATTACCGATTGCGCCCCCAATAACCGCACCCAATATATTTGGTGTATTAGAGCGGTATTGAGGACGACTTTCTCGAACGACCTCTTCCAACCAACATTCCTGCCTTGGGGTTGATGTTTCCACTGCACGGAAGATAGCGGTGCTTTGAAGTACATCAGCTTCATAATAGCTAGTAGAAGCAGAGACTGCAGACGCTAACCCAGCTCCTAATAAAGCCGTTAAAATACTCGTAGCTACATTATTTACTATCTTCATGGCGACCCCCTTTTTCACTTCAATTAAAATTTCTTCTCTTCCTCTTAATGGCTTAAAGATTAACAAGGTCAATATGAACAAAGGCTTAACACCTTGAAATTTCAGTGTAAGTGAGACCTAGGTCAAAAATACTTCATTGTATTGCTTAATAAATGTAGCGATAATGATTTAGACCAGCTGTTCAGAATGTTTCGATCTACACTTAAGCATTTACTTTACAGCAACTATAAAACCGAGAACTGAAGATGGAAGTAATTTCTATTCTAGTATTGATGCTAGCCGGTCATTTGGTAGGAGACTTTGTTCTACAACCTGGCCCTATGAGCTCAGGCAAAAATAGAAATAAAACTCGTGAACAATTCGACGATGGTTTTCCACAATGGTATTACTGGTTATCAGCACATGCTTCTACTCATGCCTTGATCGTATACTTTTGCACAGGCAGCATCATTTTTCTAATTGCTGAATTTATAAGTCATTGGTTAATTGACTATGTTAAATGCGACAAAATTATCAACCTGCATCAAGATCAATCACTTCATATACTCTTCAAAGTCGCTTATGCATTGGTAATATTTTTTATTGGAATGCCTGTTTAATATAATTATTTTCTAAGTATTACCATGTCTGAAAAATTCTCTGAATTAAGTTCATCTTTAATTTCTTTTATAGAAAAACAGCATATGTTTTTTGTCGGTACGGCTCGATCTAGCGGAACAGTTAATGTATCTCCAAAAGGCATGGACTCTCTACGAATTATTAATTCAAAAAAACTGGTCTGGCTAAATTATACGGGTAGTGGAAATGAATCAGCTGCCCATATTCTCGAAAACCCGCGTATGACAATCATGCTTTGTTCTTTTGACCTTAAGCCACTGATTTTGCGACTCTATGGGAAAGCTCAAGCGATACATCCCAGAGATGACTCTTGGCAAGAATATTTAAACTTTTTTCCTGAAAAGTCTGGTGCAAGGCAGTTTTTCAGCATGGACATCGATTTAGTACAGACATCTTGCGGCTTCGCTGTGCCCTTTTATGAGTATAAAGAAGACCGTAAAGCACTTGTGAAGTGGTCAGGACCGAAAGGTGACGCAGGAATCCAAGAATACTGGCAAGAAAAAAACCAACACTCTATTGATGGCTTTCCTACCAAAATATTAAAAGGTTTAGCTAAAGAAGAGACTTAATCCCTACTTGGACAAAGATTAAAAAGTTTTCACTCAGCGTTAATCTAAGGCTCTTCGTCTTATCATGTTTAACAACCCAATAAGTAACAGCCTAATAACTATTTATGCTTATAACTCTTTCTACTCTGCCCCTTCCATCATTTTCTTGATCACTGGTGAAATTAACAACATTAATACTGCAATCCCCATCGCTATATATCCAACCTGAGTATAAACACTAATGTAGTTTGCTTTAGCTGCTACAACATCTGTAAGCTGACCGCCTATAGTTTCCGCACCAGTGGTTGATGCAATCACCCCTGCCAAATAGTTTGATAAACCACTATAAAGAAACCATGCTCCCATAGTCATACCAACCACTCTCGTTGGTGCTAATTTGGTCACCACCGACAAACCAACTGGCGATACCATTAGCTCCCCAATGGTATGAAACCAATAAATCAGGAAAATAAAATATACTGCTGTTAGACCAGAGCCACCCGAAACCTTCATGCCAGCAACTAATACCAGAAACCCTAAGCCAGCCATAAACACACCTAAGGCAAATTTCACCGGGCTCGATGGATTGACCTTATGTTTGGCGAGTTTAATCCACAGCATTGCCATTAATGGGGCAAATAAGATAATAAACATGGCATTTAGAGACTGAAATATAGGAGCAGGAACCGTTAAACCCAGCATGGTTCTATCAACTAAACTTCCAGCAAATAAATTTAACGACGTTCCCGCTTGCTCAAATAAGGCCCAGAATGGAATCTGCGCGAGAATGATATAAATCGCCGCCAGCATGCGATTTCTTTCAGTTTTATCACAACCTAAGAATGCATAAGCCACCATAAAAGCAAACACTAAAACACCTAGGATACCCACGTAAGCTTCATCGATTAGATGCGCATTCATCACCATAAGCATTGATATAGCAATGATCCCTAAACCAGCTAAATAACACATAGCTTCAATATTTAAAGGACCCAAGACCTTTTCTTTCAGTTTTTCGCTATTCGGTGGTTCTGCTTTACCTTCTAGCCAGTGCTGGTATTTCAAGAATATTGTTAGGCCAAAGATCATTCCGATACCAGCAAGGCCGAAGCCGTATTTCCAACCATAGGTAATACCCAAATACCCACACAATATTGATGATAGGAAAGCACCCAGGTTGATACCCATATAAAATATTGTAAACCCTGAATCACGACGTGTATCTCCAAAGCCATAAAGAGCCCCCACTATGGATGAGATGTTGGCTTTAAGGAAACCTACTCCTGCAATAATAAGGGCCAAGGACAGATATAAACCATTAATATAAAGCGCTTCTGTTTCTGTACGTAGACTATAATCAGTGACTGCTAGGATTGCTGGCAAGCCAACGTTATCTGGATCTGCTATTAACATCTGTGTAGCACCAGCATTAAATGAAATCAAAGAAACACCTTGCTCAGACGTAATGATTTGATTGCCATCTCCTCCTCTGGCATCAAGTCCGATCTCAAAATCAGTGCCGTTATAGGTCAGAATCTCACTCGAACCACTGCCTTCGAAAGCCATGCCTAAGTGGCCTATAACTAATAGTATCGCACCGAATGTCACTGCCTTTCTTGAACCTAGGTACTTGTCAGCCAGGGTGCCACCAATTATCGTCATAACGTAAACCAATGCAGTGTAGGCACCATATATAATTGAAGAACGTTCTTGGCTGAATAAGAAGTGTTCAGTGAGATAAAATATTAATAAGCCACGCATTCCATAATATGAAAAGCGTTCCCACATTTCTGTGAAAAACAGAATGTATAGGCCTCGAGGATGCCCAAAGATAGTTTTGTCTGAAGAAGGTGCCCCAAGCACCTCTGCCGAATCTACTACTTCAGTCATACTTGCTCCTGTTGTATTGATATGGATTTAATGCAGAATAAAGAGGCCTAGAGATAAAATCAACATATCATGTAAGCTATGCTTGCTCATTTAGGCTTATAAAGTATTTACAAGTATAGTTTGAGTATCTATATTTCCACAGGATCAAGGAAATGGCATAAATCTTTGGTATGAAAAAATAAGTGATGTATCTCAAATTACTAGAAAAACACATAAAAGAAGGGATTCTTCATCTGCATCTACCTCAAGATAAGGTTTATACCTTTGGCTCGAGTGGTACTGAGGTGAACTGGCACTTCACAAGTGAAAAAGCCATCAAGCGTATAGCGCTGGATTGGGAATTTCAATTAGGACAGACTTATATTGAAGGCTTGTGGCATACAGGAAATGGCTCTCTTTTCAATCTGCTGGGATTACTGAGAACCAACTTCAAACCCAAAAAAAACAGCTGGCTTAAACCCATACAGGGTGCAATTCAACAATGGAATGAAATTTCACGCGCTTATAATAATATCTCCCATCACTACGATATCCATGAAGATGTATTTAGACGTTTTTTAGACAAGGAAATGTTCTATTCTTGCGCCTATTTTGAATCAGATGATGCATCACTCGAAGAAGCACAAACCAGCAAGGCTAGGCATATAGCTAATAAATTATTGCTGCAATCTAATCAAAAAGTGCTCGATATAGGATGTGGCTGGGGTAGCATGATGTTTTACCTGGCTCAAAACTATAATATTGATGTTAGTGGCATCACACTCTCCAAAGAACAATTTTCTGCTGCTCAAGCTGAAGCTCAAAAACGCCAATTAGACAATACTCACTTCCATCTGGAAGATTACCGTGAACATCAAGGTTCTTATGACAGAATTGTAAGTATTGGAATGTTCGAACATGTGGGAACGCCTTTCTATACTACTTATTTCAACAAAATAGCAGAGATGTTGACTGAAGATGGTGTAGCACTAATTCATACTATTGGTAAAACTGGTCCGCCACGTACTACCAACCCATGGATCCATAAATATATATTTCCAGGAGGGGTAAACCCTTCCCTTTCACAAATTACAAAAGCCCTTGAAGTAAGTAATTTAAGAGTCACAGATATTGAAGTCCTTCGCTTACATTATGCTAAAACTTTGCATCATTGGCTTTTGAGATTCCAACAAAACCGTCAAGAAATAGCACAGATTCTTGGTGAAGAGTTCTGTTTGATGTGGGAGTTTTATCTCGCTGTCAGTGAAGTCGCCTTTGTATTCTCCGATCTTGTAGTTTATCAGTTCCAATTAGCTAAAAAGCATGGCCCGGTACCAATTACCAGGGATTACCTTCATAAAGAATAATTTTCTATTGAGCTTGAATTCTTATTCAGAAAATTAGAAAGCAAAGTAGATTAAGTCTCTTCATGGCCATATACTCAGCCATCAACAAGAGCTTGCTGAAGTTAAACAATTCATCTTAGGAATTATCAATGTCTGTATTGCTAAATCAAAGCAATTTCCCTGATTTTGATAATTTCTTAAGCAAGACTAAAAAGTATTCATACCCCGCTAACACCCTAATATTTAAAGAAGGCGACATTTCAGAAACACTTTATTTCATTCTAATCGGCTCAATAAGTGTGGTATTACATGATGACAATAATCGAGAAATCATTATTGCCTACCTTAACCCTGGTGACTTTTTTGGTGAAATGAGTTTGTTTGACATAAATATGGGTAGGAGTACCAGTGTTCGTACTAAAGAAAGTACAGTGCTGGCTGAAATAAATTATGAAAATTTTAAAATTTATGCAGAAACCCACCCTCAAATACTCTACATTCTGGGCCGGCAAATGGCTCAGCGCTTGCGTAATACGACCCAAAAAGTTGCTGACTTATCTTTTCTTGATGACACTGGCCGAATTGCTAGTGCTTTACTAAATTTAAGCAAAGATCCCAGTGCCATCACACACCCCGATGGCATGCAAATTAAATTAACTCGACAAGAGTTAGGAAAAATAACGAATTGTTCGCGTGAAATGGTCGGTAGTATTCTAAAAGATTTACAAGCTCAAGGCTTAGTAGAAGTGTCAGGAAAAACTATAGTAATTTATGGAACGCGGTGATTTTATCAAAAAAAAACCGCTAAATTAGCGGTTTTTCCTAATAGACTTATATTTTTTATTTATCTTCTTTTTTTTCTTCAGAAGGCTCTTCTGTAACTTCTTCTACAGTTTCTTCTACTACTTCTTCAGCAGTTTCTTCTATTACTTCAGCAACTTCTTCTTCCGCCACCAGCTCTTCAGCTTGATCAATATAATCTTCATCATCAATATCTACAACTGGGCGATCAACTAGTTCAACATAAGCCATTGGTGCTTTATCACCGGTACGAAGCCCACATTTAATTACACGGAGATAGCCTCCTGGACGCTTTTGATAACGTGGCCCTAGCTCTGAAAACAACTTACCTACAGCAGCTTTATCCTGTACTCGGGAAAAAGCCAAGCGTCGATTTGCTACACTGTCTTCTTTCGCAAGAGTGATTAAAGGCTCTGCATAAGACCTTAATTCTTTAGCCTTAGCCAAAGTTGTTTTAATAATTTCGTGCTCAACCAGAGATGTAGTCATGTTACGGAACATGGCCTTACGATGACTACTATTTCTGTTAAGTTGACGTCCTGAATGACGATGACGCATGACTACTATCCCTAATTAATATCTATTTTATGCAGCTCGATCGTCGCCTTTAAGCGATGACGGCGGCCAATTCTCTAAACGTAAACCTAAAGACAAACCACGTGAAGCCAGTACATCTTTAATTTCAGTTAATGATTTTTTACCAAGATTCGGAGTTTTCAAGAGTTCTACTTCAGTACGCTGAATCAAGTCACCAATGTAATATATATTTTCTGCTTTTAAGCAATTAGCTGAACGCACAGTAAGCTCTAAATCATCAACTGGACGTAACAATATCGGATCAATTTTATCTTCAGCTTCCTCTGGCTCACTAACGACATCACTCTGTAAATCAACAAATACGCTAAGCTGGTGTTGCATAATAGTTGCAGCTTGACGAATAGCTTCTTCAGCATCCATTGTGCCATTGGTTTCTAATTCAAGAATAAGTTTATCCAAGTCAGTACGTTGTTCTACACGGGCGTTTTCAACAGTATAGGTCACTTGATTGACGGGAGTATAAGATGCATCTAACTGCAATTTCCCAACCGAACGAGTCTCATCATCTTCGCTTAAGCGCGAATCAGCAGGAGAATATCCTCGACCAGATCCGACTTTAATGCGCATATTAATAGAGCCGTTTTCATTTAGATTACAAATCAAATGCTCAGGATCTACGATCTCGACATCATGATCTAAGGTAATGTCTGCAGCAGTAACTGGTCCTTTACCTGATTTACTTAAACTCAGTACTACTTCAGTTTGAGTATTCAAAGTAATAGCCAGACCTTTAAGGTTAAGGATGATTTCAATAACATCCTCTTGTACACCTTCGATGGTACTGTATTCATGGACCACACCATCAATTTCCACTTCTTCAACCGCAAAACCCGGCATGGAGGAAAGTAAAATTCTTCTAAGAGCGTTGCCCAATGTATGGCCAAACCCTCTTTCTAGTGGCTCCAGAACTACCTTGGAACGATACTTATCTAATTCCTCTACCTGGATTACTTGAGGGGTCAGAAAGTTTGCTAGCGAAATCTGCATGTAGTTCCTCTTTTATTTGGCTTAGTTAATATTAAAATTTTTGTTCTTTATTTAGTTATCAGGCTTACTTCGAGTAAAGCTCTACAATCAAGCTCTCGTTTATTTCTGCTGGTAACTCAGTGCGTTCTGGTTTTTGTTTAAATTGGCCTTCCAACTTACTGACATTCACATCAATCCATTCTGATGGTGCACGAGTTGCAGCCAAATCTAACGCCGATTTAATACGCAATTGCTCTTTGGCTTTTTCGCGTACTGAAATAACATCACCTTCCTGCACCTGGTAAGAAGCAATATTAACGACTTCTCCATTTACCAGTATTGATTTATGAGAAACTAACTGTCTTGATTCAGAACGAGTTGATCCGAAACCAATTCGATACACCACATTATCAAGACGGCTCTCTAATAGTTGTAATAAGTTTTCACCAGTAGCACCTTTTAAACGCGCAGCTTCTTTATAATAAGCACGGAATTGTTTTTCCAATACGCCATACATACGACGTACTTTTTGCTTCTCACGCAGCTGCACACCATAGTCTGAAAGACGAGTGCGACGTTGGCCATGCTGACCCGGTATAGTTTCAGCTTTACATTTATCTTCTAAAGAACGAACACCACTTTTGAGAAAAAGATCAGTGCCTTCTCTTCTAGATAATTTACATTTTGGGCCTATATAGCGGGCCATAAGTTCTTCTCCTGTCTACTAATTTCGACTTCTATCTGATTGCTTATACGCGGCGTCTTTTAGGAGGCCTGCAACCATTATGAGGAATAGGGGTAACATCAGTAATGTTGCTTACTTTCAGACCACAGGAATTCAATGCACGAACTGCTGATTCACGTCCTGGTCCTGGACCATTTACCCTGACATCCACATTTTTCAAACTATACAACTCAACAGCTGTATTTCCAGCTCTCTCTGCAGCAACCTGCGCGGCAAAGGGTGTACTTTTCCTTGAACCACGAAAGCCAGAACCACCAGAAGTCGCCCAACTTAGGGCATTCCCCTGACGATCGGTGATTGTAATAATAGTGTTATTGAAAGACGCATGAATATGAGCAACACCATCTGAAACTGGTGTTCTTGCTTTTTTACGCCCTTGTACTGCAGCAGGTTTAGCCATTAACTTATTACCTTTATTAAATCCTGTTAATTGCGAATTGGTTTACGCGGACCTTTACGGGTTCTGGCGTTAGTTTTTGTGCGTTGTCCATTCACCGGCAAACTACGGCGATGACGAATACCTCGATATGTACCTAAATCCATCAATCGTTTGATATTCATAGAAATTTCACGACGTAAATCGCCTTCAACATTCAGCTTGGTTATTTCACTACGCAGAGAATCCAATGATTCTTCACTTAACTCACTAACCTTAGTATTCGGCGCAATGCCAGTAGTTTCACAAAGCTGTTTAGCAATGGTCGAACCAATGCCATAAACATAACTTAGTGAAATCACTACATGTTTATTATCTGGTATGTTGACTCCGGCAATACGGGCCATATTTCTACTCCAATTCTCTTTTAATCTTCGTTACTTTTTATAAATAAAATCAATTACTTAAAACTTAAATCATTGCTAACACAGTGTTAAAAGGCGCGATAGCTTATACCCTGTACTTAGCAAAATCAAGCACGAGCTCTATTAACCCTGACGCTGTTTGTGGCGAGGTTCTTTACAGATCACCCGTACAGTGCCATTACGTTTAACAACTTTGCAGTTTCTGCAAATCTTTTTTACTGAAGCTCTAACTTTCATGGTTCTACTCCTAAATTCTTATATGGCATAGCGCCTGTTTTTTAGCGCTTAAACGAGCCAATATTGGATTTCTTCATCAAGGATTCGTATTGATGAGACATCAAATGTGATTGCACTTGCGCCATAAAATCCATACATACCACTACCACAATCAATAATGAAGTACCGCCTAATTGAAACGGAACATTGGCTGAGGTCTGTAAAAACTGTGGCATCAAACAAATTAAAGTAATGTATGCGGCGCCAAACATAGTGAGTCGAGTCATCACACTATCAACATAATTAGCGGTCTGCTCACCCGGACGAATTCCTGGGATAAAAGCGCCAGAACGTTTTAAATTTTCAGCTATTTCTTTTGGATTAAATACTAATGATGTATAGAAGAAACAAAAGGTCACAATTAAAACTGTAAATAATAGTATGTTTAGAGGTTGTCCTGGGCCAAGAACAAGAGCCACATCAGCCAAAAACTCATAACCATCATTATTGCCAAACCAAGTACCCAATGATTGAGGGAATAACAAGAATGAACTAGCAAAAATTGCTGGTATCACCCCAGCCATATTAACCTTCAAAGGTAAATGGCTCGACTGACCTTGATACATTTTGCGACCCTGTTGCCTTGGCGCATAATTAACAGTAATACGGCGCTGAGCTCTTTCAACAAAAACAACACAAGCAATAACAGCTGCACCAATAACTGCAACTACAAATAATGCCAAAGGTTGTATTTGACCTTCTGCAGCCTGCTCAAGTGCTTGACCAACTGCAGCAGGTAAGCTGGCAACAATACCGGCAAAAATTAACAGTGAAATGCCGTTACCAACACCACGCTCGGTAATTTGTTCTCCAAGCCACATCAGGAACATTGCCCCGGTAATCAAAGAAACAATCGCAGTAAAGTAGAAACTAAAATTAGGATCAAAAGAAATTGGCGCCAATAAACCAGTGGTAATAGCTACAGACTGAACACTGGCAAATACCAAAGCGCCGTAACGAGTGTATTTACTGATTTTACGGCGTCCAGATTCGCCTTCTTTTTTCAACTGCTCAAGAGAAGGAGTAGTCGCTGTTAATAACTGCATAATGATAGATGCAGTAATATAAGGCATGATACCTAGAGCAAAAATACTCATACGCTCAATAGCGCCACCAGAGAACATATTAAAAAGACCTAGAAAGGTTCCTTGGTTTTGGTTAAATAGAGCTTGTAGCTGATCAGGGTTAATACCTGGAACAGGAATATGCGTACCGATACGGTATACAAAAATAGCAAACAGAACAAAAAACATTCTGGCTTTAAGTTCTGCCAGACCGTCTCCTTTACCTGCTTGCATTCCTGCTTGTGCTAAGCCTTTTTTTGCCATTTTAGTAGTATTTTTATTACTTACTCTTCAATTTTTCCACCAGCAGCTTCAATAGCAGCTCTGGCACCTTTTGTTACTCGCAAACCTTTAACCGTGACTGCTTTAGTCACATCACCAGACAACATAACTTTCACACGCTTTATATTACGGTTAATAATGTCGGCTTTTTCCAATGCAACAATATCAATCACATCAGCATCTACTTTATTTAACTCAGAAGTTCGAACTTCCGCCGTTACCATGCCTATGCGCGAAGTAAAACCAAACTTAGGTAAACGTTTTTGCAAAGGCATTTGTCCACCTTCAAAACCTGGTTTTACAGTACCGCCAGAACGTGATTTCTGCCCTTTATGTCCTCGACCTGCAGTCTTACCTTGACCACTGCCAATTCCTCGACCTACACGTTTCTTAGTTTGGGTTGCCCCAGGCACATTACTTATTGTGTTTAATCTCATTACTATTCTCCCTCCACCTGAACCAGGTGACGGATTTTATTAATCATACCTCGAACAGAAGCAGTATCTTCCACTTCAACCTGGTGACGAATTCGGCGCAAGCCAAGGCCTGTTACACAAGCCTTGTGATTTGGTAAAGCCCCAATAGGGCTTTTCACTAAAGTCACTTTCACTGTTTTTGCTGCCATCACTACTTACCTGTTCTTAACTATTTTTTGCTATTTGTTACTTAAATTAACTAACGATCTCTTCAATTTTTTTACCACGTTTTGCTGCGATTTCGTCAGGTGAACGCATATGCTGTAAACCTTTGAAAGTTGCCCTTACGACATTTACCGGATTAGTAGAGCCATAACACTTAGCCAGCACATTATGGACACCTGCAAGTTCTAGAATGGCCCGCATTGCGCCACCAGCAATAACTCCAGTACCTTCAGAAGCAGGTTGCATATAAACATTGGAAGCTCCGTGACGAGCTTTTACCGGATATTGCAATGTTCCACCATCAAGTTTTACAGAAATCATATTGCGACGAGCTGCTTCCATAGCTTTCTGAATTGCTAATGGCACTTCACGCGCTTTACCACGACCAAAGCCAACTCGCCCATTACCGTCACCAACTGCTGTCAAGGCGGTAAAACCAAAGATTCGTCCACCTTTAACTACTTTAGCGACACGGTTAACCTGGATTAACTTTTCCTGTAAACCTTCATCGTTTTTATTTTGTTCGTTTTTATATGCCATAACCTAAAACTCCAGTCCACCTTCTCGTGCTGCATCGGCCAATGCCTTAACTCTGCCATGGTACTGATACCCACTGCGGTCAAAAGCCACCTTAGTAACGCCCACAGTTTTTGCTTTCTCGGCTATCTGCTTGCCAATTTCAGTAGCAGACTCAACATTTCCAGTTTTCTTACCGCCCAAAGAAGAAGCAGCAGCCAGAATCTGATTGTCAGGCGAAATAATCTGCGCATAAATATGTCGCGGACTGCGATAAATAGTTAATCGATTAACGCGTAATTCGCTAATCTTAGCCCGCGTTCTTTTAGCTCGACGCAGACGCGATTTTTTCTTTTCGTTCATTGTTCTTCTATTGCCTCAATATTAGCTACAAGCTACTAATTATTTCTTCTTAGCTTCTTTACGATAGACAAATTCATCTTCGTAACGAATACCTTTACCTTTGTATGGCTCAGGTGGTCTAAATTCTCTAATCTCAGCGGCTACCTGACCTACTAATTGCTTATCAGCGCCTTTAATTACAATCTCTGTTTGAGTTGGCGTTTCAGCTGTAACACCTTCTGGCAAGTTATAATCAATAGGATGAGAATAGCCGACAATAAGGTTTAACGTTTTACCTTGAGCCTTGGCACGATATCCAACGCCAATTAAGGTAAGTTTTTTTTCAAACCCCTGACTCACACCTATAACCATATTATTAATAAGTGAACGATAAGTACCAGTAAGCGCTACAGAGTCTTTTGCATCTGTTTTAGCTTTTAACTTCAGTTGGTTATCTTCATTAACAATATCTACCTGCTCATGTAATGAGATTTCAAGTGCGCCCTGACTTCCTTTGATAGAAACCAAACCATTAGCGACATTGGCTTCAACACCACTAGGTAAATCAACTGGGCTATTTGCTATTCTGGACATAAGCTTGCTCTATTAAATCTTTTTAAAATTAAAAAACGGTGCAAAGAATTTCACCGCCAATACCAGCCTGACTTGCAGCTTTACCTGTCATCACGCCCTTATTGGTTGACACTATTGCCACACCTAAACCAGCTCTTACTTCTGGTAAATCTTCATTACCTACATAATGGCGCAGGCCTGGTCGGCTGCCTCTGTGCAATTCTTCAATAACAGCTTTACCTTTAAAATATTTAAGATCGACTGTTACTATGGGCTTAACCAGATCTTCACTGACCTGATAACCATTGATATAACCTTCTTGTTGTAGCACATCCAGAATGGCCAGCTTGATTTTCGAAGCAGGACAATCAACACTTTCTTTTTGTACTAACTGGGCATTTCTGACTCTGGTCAGAAGGTCCGCTATTGGGTCAGACATACTCATGCTTTTTATATCTCCTAAACGCTTACCAGCTGGCCTTAGTTAAACCTGGAATATCACCGCGCATTGCGGCTTCGCGTATTTTATTTCTACACATTTTAAATTTCCTATAAACACCATGTGGGCGTCCAGTAATCTCACAGCGACGCATTTGTCTTACAGGACTAGCATCACGAGGTATTTTTTGCAGTTTAATCTGCGCTTCCCATTTCTCGTCATCAGAAGCAGTCGTACTGTTAATAATTGCTTTCAACGCAGCACGCTTTTCAGCGTAGCGAGCAACTAGCTTGGTACGTTTATCTTCTCTTGCGATCATTGATGTCTTAGCCATCTAAACTATCCTCTGCTTTTTTATCGCTTATGCCTGAGCTGTTTCAGCAGCCATTTCGCCACCCTTAAGCGGAAACTGCATTGCTCGTAACAAGGCTCTGCCTTCATCATTTGTTTTGGCAGTGGTAGTAATCGTAATATCCATGCCTCTCAAAGT
>Ga0055584_100004305_pt1 | contig 13987 bp, 13 predicted proteins | sample OSDHelmetaG_FD_58716 | JGI IMG/M metagenome (GOLD analysis project Ga0055584, IMG submission 58716) | Pelagic marine sediment microbial communities from the LTER site Helgoland, North Sea, for post-phytoplankton bloom and carbon turnover... | ecosystem: Environmental > Aquatic > Marine >... | reverse complement strand
TCCAGACCGTTTCGTTCTCGCTGCCCTTCGCGGCATCGGTCTTTCTCCCGGCGTTGTGGCTTCGGGATCGCAAGGCGTTCAGCCGTCTCCTCGATCGGATGTCACGGGTGCTCGTCACGACGGCGGTGGTGGCCGCCGTGGTATGCACGCTGCTTACCCTGCTGCGGCCGTCCATCTGGGGCGAGGAACTGATCGGGCACCGTCAGGCGGTGCTCTTCGCCTTTCTCGGTGTCCCCGCGCTCGCACTGGCTACCTTCGTTCAGAGCGTCATCGCCGGGCGTCTCGAGGAGCGGAAGGCGATGGGCTTCGCTCTGCTGCACGCGTGTGTCATCACGCTGACCGCCGTCCTCGGTGTCCTGTGGATGGGCCTGGAGGGGTACTACCTGCTGTACGCCGTGGGCGGAGTCGCGCTGGTCGTCACGGGGCTGGGACTCGTCGTACGCTCGGCGAGACATGCTCCCGAGCCAGAAGATCCACCGGAGAGCGGGCGCGATCGCGACCTGGAGGGCGGGCACATTCTGCCCCCGGGCATCTGGCGATTCTCACTCCCTCTCATGCTCCTGACGTTTGCCGCCCCCTTCGCGGCCCTCGTCGTCCACTATTCGATCCTGAGTGACCGCGGACCCGCGGTCGCTGGATGGATGCAAGCGGCGATCGGTATCTCGCTGGCGGTCCGGGGGGTCCTGGGGGCGGCGAACGGTGTGTTCCTCACCCCGAACGTGAATCGAGGCGGATCTCCGGCCGACTCGATGGCGTGGGCCAACGTCTACGGCCGCACGATCGTGCTCCTCGCAGCGGCACTGGTCCCGCCCCTCCTTCTCTTTGCGGACGTCGCTGTGCAGGTCCTGTATGCCCCGACCTTCCTGCCCGGGGCTCGCTTTGTAGCGCTGTTCGTGTCCGTCGAGGTCTTGGGACTCTTCGTCGGAGTGTATTCGTCACTCCCGATCGCCTTCGATCACATGCGCTTCCACCTCGTCTACAGCGCGATCGGACAGACTCTCATGGTGGTCGCAGCGGTGCTCCTGATTCCGACCATGGGGATCACGGGCGCCGGCCTGGCGATGCTGGTCCCGTTCGTGGTGACGTTTTTCGCGGTGGGGGGCTTCCTCTACCGCGTCTACGGCCTGACGGCGCCAATACGGACGGTGGTCCTTCTTCTTCTGACCATGTTCTGGATCGGAGGGGCGGGGTGGATTGGGCAGGCCCTGGCCGACCTCACACTCCAGAACATCGGACTGAAGGTCGCTGCGTACACTGCCAGCATCCCTGTGCTCTACGCACTGCTCACGAGCGACGAGCGCTCCAGGCTGCGAGGGCTGCGCTTCCTGAGAGACTGAGTCCAGGAGAACGCCCGGCTTGGGTCAGCTCGGGAAGCCTTCGACGAGCTTGTTGTAGATGTGGCCGACGGAACGGCCCATCGCATACCCGATCACGAACGTGTACACGAAGCCGATGAGGCTTCCGACGAAGGTGACGGAGTAGCCCGGAAAGAAGTACCGGAGCAGGCCTAACGTGCCTCCTACTTCCTGGCCCGGGGCGGCTCCGACCAGGATAAGCATGTTGGTTGCCAGGAACAGTCCCATCCCGAGCACGAGTCCCCCGGTGATTCCCCACGCGCGCGCGTTGAGGCGTCGGACGGCCTGCCGGAGTTCGGCGCCAGTAGCGGAGTCAGGCATGTCGATTCCTCAGATGTGGTCGAGAAAGTCACTGGTGGCGTCGAGGTTGGCTCTTGCGTAACCGATCCAGAGGTTCACGGCGATCATCAGGTTTCTCATGAACGCAGTGAACCATCCGGCGACGAAGAATGCGAAACCGGCCCATGCGAACCCGATGAACGCGCCGGGCCATGAGACGGTGTACCCTGCGAAGTAGAACGAGAGCAGGGGAAGGAAGTCGGGCGGGCCACCCTTCACGACCGCGAAGGCGGTCACGAGGAAGACGAGGGTCCCGAATGTGAGTCCGACGGCGATTCCGAACGCTCGTTTGTGGAGCGGCAGAAACGCCAGCATCAGATCGGGTGGTAGCTCGTCTTGTTCGGCCAAGTTCGGTGGCGTGGTCACGAGGATCTCCGGCAAAGGGCGACGATTGTTCGTCCGATCGGGAGGCGCAAGCCCCGGGCCACTGCGCGGCCTTCCAGGCCGAGCCACGAGCGCTTGAGTCCCGCGATCGGGTCACGTGGAGGTGGACGATCGGAGAGGATTCCGTGGTACCCCTCACCTTGCTCGTCCCGGGCCCGGAGTTCCCGAGGGATCTCCGCGAGTCCGAGCAGTCCGTTTAGCCTACTGAGCCTGACGACATCGAAGCCGGCATCGGCGAGTTTCGATCTCAGCTCGGCGGGCCGGTATTTGTGGAAGTCGTATTTGTAGTCGTCCGGCGTGTGCGGGAACGCCTGGGCGTTCGTGCGGATGAAGACGTGCCCACCCGGTCGAACGACCCGCGCGATCTCGGCGAGGGCCGTGATATCTCCCCCCGGCAGGGGCAGGTGCTGAATCACGTCGAGTGTGATCACTGCGTCGACGGAGGCATCCGGCAGCGGCAGGTCGAGAGCGCTTGCCATGAACACCTCCCGCTCCCCGAGCGCCTTCGCTGCGACAAGGCCTTCGCCGGCAACGTCGAGGCCGATGGTGCGCCATCCTGGCCAGACGTCACGGAACCAGTGCATCGACTGTCCCGAACCGCACCCGATATCGAGCATGGTGCCGGGGGGGCCGAGGTCCACCCTGGAGAGCAGCCGGAGCGCAGCGTCACGCATACCTGCGTTCCACCAGGCAGACGCCTCGTTCTCCCGCATGAGTTCATAGTACTCGGGAGTGAAAATCTTCGGGGCCGTCATGCGGTGTCTCCGTCGAGCCGAGCCTGCTGGAGCGGTGACAGTGCTCCGCGTCGTGCTCGGCCTGAGCGAAGGTGCCGCGCAGTACCGATGACCACGGAGAACCCGCTGATCGCGTAGTAGAGCAGGTTCATAGGCATGACCTTCACGGCGAAGAGGAGCCCTCTGCGTCGACCGAACCAGGAGAGCATGGGGAGATTCTGGACTAGAACGAGCGCGGAGGCCACGACAGAGGCGGCCAACCACCGCACATCCAGGAGGAGGAGGCCAAGGCCTGCGCACGCGAGAGAGAGGCCGACGAGGGCGACTTTCAGCTTCTCGGTCGTGTTCACGTTGAGGTTGGACTCCGTGTCCGTTCGGCGTTCCTTCTCCATGAGGAGTTGCACCCAGGGCACGCCGCGATCGAACAGGTCGGTTCTCACCGTGTTGCCGAGCGTCCACGTCTTCAGGTGCTTCACCTGGATGGATGGGTCCAGAACGATCCGATGTTCAGCTTCGCCGAGTCGGTACCCGAGATCGATATCCTCGATCTGGGGTCTCGGGTACGTATCCGCATCATATCCGCCGACTTCGAGAAAGACGGTCCGCCGCACCGAGCCACATCCCGCCCAGAACGTCTCGGCGTCGCCCGCGCCTTGAAGGTGGACATAGCGGTGCAGCAGGTTCCGATACTGCGACATGAAGCCAGGTACCGCCGGGTGGTCGTCGTACGCCCCGAACGCGGCGCCAACCGTCGCGTCCTTGAAGAGGGCCACGGTCCGGCTCAGGGTGTCGGGATGCACGCATACGTCGGCGTCGATGAAGAGAAGCACATCGCCGGACGCGCGCTCGCTACCCCGGTTCCGGGCGAATGCGGGCCCCTTCGGACCTCGATCGACGAAGAGGACGAGATCCGCGTGCCGACCAGCGAGATCGCGAGTATCGTCCGTGCTCCCGTCGTCGACCACGATCAGCTCCCATCGGCTCCGGTCGAGATCCGACGCCGCCAGGGCCTCGAGGCAATGCGGCAGGACGGACATGCCGTTCAGGACCGGCACGATCACGCTGAGGTCAGGAGCGCCCTTCATGCGTTCCCCCATCGGCTCACGAGGCTCCGGGCGGCACGTCCAGCCCGCCGCAAAGCCAGGTATCGCCCGAAGGCCGGTGTGCCCCACGCGGCCAACCGTTCGGGGCGCTGGTAGTAATACATGTCCAGCCGGGGCAGGAGGTAACGATCAGACCCGGCATGCACTATGTCGTGATCGGCCGTCACGGCGCAGGCGAAACGAGCCCCAACGGCCTTCGCTGAACGGTCGTCCACGTGTCCGTACGGGTATGCGAAGCTCTGCGGACGCCGGCCCAGTCGCGTCTCGATCTCATCAGCGCACGCGTCGAGTTGTTCGGCGATGTCTCCGTCCGAGAGGCGGGTGAGGTCCGGGTGATCCCGAGTGTGAGCGCCGATGGTGACGCCCGCGTCAGCGAGTGCGCCGAGGTTGTCCCATGACAGAAGTGGCAGAATGGGGATGCCAGCTTCCGGACGTCCCCCCCACGAGTTGTCCCGCCCCGTCCGGCCGGAGACGACGAAGACGGTGCAGGGCAGCCCGGCGTCGTTCAGGAGCGGCGCGGCGACCGACGCAACGCTCGCAAAGCCGTCATCGAAGGTCAGCGCCACGGCGTCGAGGTTCTCCGGAACGTCAGCGATCTCTTCAAGGGGCACCACCGCCACCTCTCCCGAGGTCAGCCAGCGGACATGTCCTTCGAACGCAGCCGGCGGGATCGAGATCGGCGAGCCGGAATCGTCGATCGAGTGCCAGGTGAGAATGGCCTTCATCCTGCCCCCCCCAGCGCGACAGCCAGCTCTTCGCGGCCGCTTTGTCGGGCGGTGGACTCGATGATCTCGAAGTACCGTTCGAGCACCACGTCTTCGCCCCAGTGCGTTGCGTAGGCAGCGAGCGCCCGAGCCGACAGATCCGAGTGCCGTTGTGGATCGATTAGCGCGTCGATTCCGGCAGCAAGACTGTCTCCGTCCTGGAAGAGCAGGCCGGCCCCGGAGGTGTTTACGATCTCCGGAAATGGCCCCGAATCCCGCGCGAGCACTGGAGTTCCGTGACTCATCGCCTCGACGAGGATCAGTCCGAACGTCTCGAAGCCGATCGAGGGCGCGATCAGCCCGGCAGCTCTTCCGTACAGCTGCCCGAGAGCGAACGAAGAAACACGGCCGACGAATCGCACGTTCGAATTGGGTGTGGGGATCGCCTGCAGCGCGGCCTCGTGCCCACCCTCTCCTGCGATCACCAGGTCGACGTCGGGGAACCGCTCGAAGACCTGGATCACCTCGTCGAGTCCCTTCAGTCGTTCCAATCGCCCCGCGAAGAGGAAGAAGGGTCGGCCGGTTTCCTCGTGAACGGGAAGCTCTGTGCGAGCCGCGGAGGGCGCCCCCTGTGGAGCGGGCACGAGGTTCGGCATGACCTCCATGGACGGCCCGAAGCCGAATTCCGCGTGCTTCTGACGACTGAACTCGCTCAGCGCGATGAAGGTGTCCACCTCCCGAAATGACCGTTGCATGGCGCCCGTGACCCTGTACAGCTGAGGGGGACGTCGATGAGCGAGCGTGCAGCGGACGCACTCTCGTCCCGTGCATGGCTCGCGGTTGTGCCGCCACAGCACGTGCATCGGGCACACGAGCCAGTGCTCGTGAGCCGTATACAGTCGGATCGAATTCTGCCCCGCACGAAGGAGGGCAGGCCCACCGACGAGAGAGACGTTGTGGAAGTGCACGACATCTGCGTCGCGTTCTTCGATGAGCCGTCGGATGCGTCTGCCGTGAGCGACGGGGATGCCGAACTGCTGGGTCAGCAGTGGGGACAGTGAACCCATACGAGAGCGCAGCGAGATGACCTCGACTCCGTCGTCCTCTCCCGCTGGCAGATCCGAACGCCCCCCGAGGAGTCGCCAGGCATCGACGTCGTGCACCACCGTGACACGATGGCCGGCTCGGACGAGTGCGCGGGCGAGTCGCTGCACCGCGATGCCGTCTCCGCCGAAGTTGTACGGCGGGTAGAAGGTGGTGAGGAAACAGAATCTCAGCTCCTTCATCGGGCCGCGTCGGTGATTGCATCGAGGGCCGCGCGTCCAGCGCGGGACCAGCTCAACGCCTCGGCGCCTGCCCGTGCCTCGGAGGCGCAGCGGGCATGGTGCTCACGGTCGCCCGCAAGAGCGCGCATCGCAGCCAGGATCGCATCGACGTCGCCAGGATCGACGAAGTGTCCGCCGCCCGGCAGGAGTCCGGGGAGAGGGCTCTCGGTTGTGGCGATGACGGGACATCCGCATGCGGCCGCCTCGACGGCCGGGAGTCCGAAGCCTTCACTTTCCGACACGAGGAGGAGTGCGAGGGCACCGGAGTGGAGGTCCGCCAGAGTCGGATCGTCCACGAAGCCCGGAGTGCGGACCAGGTCGCCAGTGCCAGCCCGAGCCACGGCATCGGTAACGTCTTCGAAGTCGCCGAAGAAGCCATCGGAGTGGTGGGAGCCCACCAGAACGAGATGCGGCGCGCCCTCACCGAAATGCTGGGCCAGGCGCGCGTGGGCCTCGATGATGTCGTGCACGTTCTTGTGCGGATTGAATCCGCCTACGTACGTGAACCACGACGCATCGTCCGGTAGTCCGACGGATCTGGCGGCCGCCGTGATGGCAATCTGGTCGACTGCCGGCCGATAACCTGCGGACGGCGCCTCGACCGCCACGCGTATCCGTTCGACTCTGACGCCGAGCACCCGCACGATTTCGTCCCGGGCGTAGTCCGACACGGTGAGAATCACCTCGGCCTGTCGGAGGGCCAGAGCCACCTTCGCGTTCCAGAAGAGCCGGGCCCGGCGGCTCGGCATGGTCAGCTCCGGGAAACGCTCGGCGATCACGTCGTGGATGCAAACCACCGCACGCTGGCGCGGAGGCAGCGGGAAGTAGGTGTAGACGGACGGGGAGAAGAAGACGTCGAGGTCCTGGCGCGCGACGGCACGGGTGAACTTCAGCATGTCCCACGGAGAGCGATTGGAGTCGGCTACCGCCGCCTCGGTGGGGGACGTCCCCTGCTCGACGATAACCGGCGTCACGTTCGCGCGCGTCAACTCGAACGAGTCGTGCGCGCGATCATCTAGGAAGCACACGAAGTCGGTATCCGGTGCTTCGTCGCACATGGCGGTGACGAGCTCTCGAACGTATCGCCCGTAGCCGCGTTGGTTCGCCCAGCACGCTGCGTCGATCCCGATCCGCATTCGGTCAGGTTCCGGCAGTCGAGGTTTGCTCCTCCACCGCCTCGTCGGTCGGCTCCGACGCAGCCGGGGCGGTCCGCTGCTCCTCGTGGTATTCGAAGTCGGTGTTCACCTTCCAGGTGTCGTAGCTCTCCCCCTCCATGTTCCACACGGTCATCATCGACGTGAGCATGGAGTGGTCCTGGTTGTTGTACTTGTGCATGCCGTTTCGCCCCACAGTGTGCAGGTTCGGAACCGGATCGATGAGCGCACGGACGTTGTCCACATGATCCGAGTACTCGGCGTCGTAGATCGGGTACGCCTTGGGCATCCGGATGACGGCGCCGTCGACCACCGGCGCGTTGCCGGTGATGTCGAGCTCGGCGAGTTCACGCCGCGCCTGTTGGATCAGGTCTTCATCTGACGCGGCCCAGAGTCCGTCCCCTTCGAAGCAGAAGTATTCCATCCCCAGGCAGGTACGTCCCTCGTCGGGCACCATCGCCTGGCTCCAGTTATTGAAGTTCTGGATGCGCCCGACCTTCACCCCGGGGGTGTGGACGTAGATCCAGTTGTCCGGGAAGAGGTCCTCACCTTCCATGATGAGCGCGACCACGAGGAAGTCGCGGTAACGCAGACCCTCGGCCGCGTTCCTGGAGACTTCTGGTGCGGGCGGGTCGAACGACCGCACGAGTTCACGTAGCGGCATGCTGGAGACGATGTGGTCGCAGGCAACCACGCGATCTCCGTCAGCCGAACGGACCGTGACGCTGGCCGCCCTGCCGTCTTCGATCGTGATGTGGTCGACCCACGTCTCCATGTGCACTTCACTGTCCATCTCGCGGATCTTATCGGCACACGCTTCCCACATCTGGCCGGGGCCGAGGCGCGGGTACTGAAACTCCTCGATCAGACTCTTGATCTTGTTCGAGCGCCTCTGAAGCGGTGCGGCCGCGAGCACCGCTCGTACGAGCGAGAGCCCCTTGATCCGTTGCGCCGCCCACTCGGCACGGATCTCGGTGCAGGGAATGCCCCAGACCTTCTCCGTATACGTCTTGAAGAAGATTTCGTAGAGACGCTTTCCGAAGCGGTTCGTCACCCACTGCTCGAAGTTGACTTCTTCCGGGTACGGCCGGAAATGCCACTTGAGGTAACTGAGGCCGATGAGAATCGCGTTCCAGAGGCCCAGACCGAGCAGCGCGTTGGCCGGCTTCAGCGGGTAGTGGAAGAAGGTGCCCGAATAGTGGATGCGTGAGAGTCGCGGGACTGTGATGAACTGGTCTCCGAGGATCTCATACCAGAGATCTTCGACGGGCTTGATCTTGGTGAAGAACCGATGTCCGCCGATATCGAAGCGGTACCCCTTGTGCTGCGCAGTCTGTGAGATGCCCCCGAGCATGTCCGTGCCCTCGAAGACGGTCACACGGTAGCCCTTCTGCGCCAGCAGATACGCAGCTGTGAGCCCCGCGGGCCCACCACCGGCGACGACGATATGATCGTCGGGCTTCAGCCGGTCCATCGCGCGCGTGGCGGGGATTCCTGTCACTTCAGTCAACGGACTCTCCCGAGTGCGTCCCCGGCTCCGAAGAGCGCTCCTGCGGCTTCACCAGCAGCCCAGGCGGAGACGAAGTAGAGGATGTACGGCAGCGATCGAACGAGTTCGATCGCCGGTGTTCCGCCGCGCCATGCGCGGCTGAGAATGCGAACCGCCAGAACGAGCGGCAATACGATTGTCGCGACAGCGTACCCGACCCGTGGAACCAGCCCTGAGTCAGCCAGTCGCATGGCTGAAAACGCTCGGGAGTACAGGAGTCGTTGCTCCGCGTACTCGGCAGCCGATTGGTAATGCATCTTGTGGCCGGCCCGGATCTCGGGCTGGAAGACCATGCGTGCGGAGCGGTCGTGCATTGCTTGGTGCAGATGATCCTCCCAACGGCCTTCGGAGGTGACACTCTGCAGTTCAGAGAGCAGCTCACGATCGTAGGCCACGTTGTTCCCCGGGAGCGCGCTCGTTTCGGTCGCCTCACGAGGGTTCAGGTCGTGGCTGTATTCGCACAGGAACGCGGCCCTGTCGAGGAGGGTGTCGGTGGCAGCGTTGTACACGCTCCCCCCGACCACGTCTGCTCCGTCACCACGCGCGGCCAGAATCCGATCGACCCAATCCTCGTCCACGATCACGTGGTCCTCGATGACCGCGACCGAGGTGCCCCTCGCCTCCTGAAAGGCGTAGTGCCGCATAATGGGGATCGGAGTCGCGGGCTCGACCGGGATGATCCGCGCCCGGGGGAACTCCTTCTCGATCGTATTGCGCACTTCCGGGCCGCAGCGCTCCGGGACCAGTACTTCCAGCGAAGCGTCGGCAGACTGGGCCTGGAGGGCTGCGAGCGTCTCCCGCAGCGGCTCGGACCCGTTGACCGACGGGATCACGATCGACAGGTCCGGGCTCGCATCGCTGCCCTCGACTCGATCGCGCTCACGCAGCGCTGCGTTGGTCATCAGGCGCGCGCCGTCCGGGCGAGGCTTCCGGCGCCTTCGCCGGCCGCCCAGGCGACGGCGAGCACGAGGAAGGGGATCGTGCCTCGAACGAACGAGGTGCGATGGTCCGTCCATGTCCACGCCCTGCGGCCCGCTCTCAGGAGAAGGACGATCGGTACGAGTGGCGATGCGAGAAGCACACGGAGTCTTCCCTGTCCGCCTTCGTGCACGCGCCACCGTCCGAAATGCCGCCCGTGGTCGAACCGGTGCTTCAGGATCACGCCGAAGGGGAACGAGTGACCGAAGTCTGCGACCGCGGCCGGGTTGGCAAGAATTTGCCCGCCCTCACCCCGCAGTTCACGGTGGTATTCGATTTCCCAGAAGCCCTCGGGGTGTTCGGCGGAGTATCGGCGGACGTCGTTCCCGACGTAGGCCGCGTTGTCTCCTGCGATCTCGTGGACTTCCCGGACTTCGCCGCGATTCTGATCCAGAAAGGCGGTGTACCGGAGGTAGAAGATCGCCCGGTCGAGCGCGCGGACGTCGCGGTCGAGTTCCAGGCCTGCGCCCACGCCGGCGGCACCATCGGTGAGGCTTCGAACGAGCGCGGTCGCCCAGTCCTGCCTGACGATGCAGTGTCCGGTCGTCAACGCGACGAACCGCCCGCTCGAAGCCTTGATCCCGTCGCCCCAGAGGACGGGCGTCAGGGTATCGGGGTCCCTGTGCATCAGCGTGACATCATCGCGGTCCGCTGCGATGGCCGCTGAGCGATCTCGCGACGCGTCAACCACGATGATCTCCGCCGCGAGATCGGCGCACGCCACCGCCAGCGCGTCGAGCGCGCGGGGCAGTGTGGTCTCCGACTCGATCGATGCCACGATGACGGACAGCGTGGGGCGTTCCGGGTCTCGGGACAAGCGGGCTGCCTCGGGGTGGGGGAAGGCGGTGGACCGGACCGTGGGGTGAGGTTTGGTCCGCCGAGACGGTAGTCCTCAAATATTCGACGCGCGGGTGCGTGACTACAAACGTTTTCTCACGCGTCACCGCCAGGCTGCCGCGGTGTCGCCCGGACCGAAAAGGGTTCCTGTGACTTCTCCGCCGGTCCATGACAGCAGGAGGAGCATCAGCGCGGGAAGGGTCAGGGCCAGGCGCTCCCCGTGTCCGGCGGCGAGAGATCCGCGCCCGATTCGGGCGAGCAGGACCAGTGGCACCAGTGGGGCGAGGGCGACGCGAAGCATCCGGCGTCCGGTAGCCTCGCCCGCCGCCCGCCGTCCCCCGAAGAGCCGACCGTGTCGCCACTGGGCCTTCACCGCCCACCCCAATGGTCGATCGCTTTCGTCCCACATGCGGACCGAGGGAGATCGCCACGACATCGCTCCCCGGGCGCGGAGAGACGCATCGACGTCGGTCTCGAAAACGGCGTCTGACGTGCCGATCGCGGACCGGAGCGTCTCCGTCCGATAGCAGACATTGATCGGTGGAAGCGCGTATGTCCGCCCGACCGGTGTATCTCCCATGAAGCGCCCATACTCGATGAGCGTGAGCGCCCACGCGGCCGGCGCGCCCGCGCGTCGACCGACCGGGCCTCCAACGGCGACGACGTCGACGGCGGAGAAGGTACTAAGCACCCCCCACACCCAGTCTCGTCCCGGAACGCAGAAGCTCTCAGTGATTCCGACGAACGGAGCCTCCACCTCCGCGAGGCCAGCGGCTCGCCGTCGGGGCACGTTGTCGTCCGTCGCGCACTCAATCCATCGAGCGCCGTCCGGCAGATCCTCCGGCGGCTCGCTCGACACGACGAGGACCTCGAGCCTTCCGTCGCGGAGATGAGGCAGCAGTGGCTCGAAGAAGGTGGGGCGGAGGGGGCCGGGGGCCGACTCCACGACAACGAGGCTGATGTCCAACATCAGTGGCATTTCCCGCACGACCGTCCGGCTCCGAACCAGTATCCGAACCACTCGCCGAGCCCCCAGCCGGCACTGATCAGCATGAGGGCTGGGCCGCCGCTCAGGAGCAACCGCCGGGTTCTGGGGCGCCAGGCGCGGGCTACGTATCGAAGAACGAGCAGGACGGGGAGAACGGGGGCGAAAACCCGGTAGAGCAGTCGCCGCCTCCCGCTCGTGTGCGCCAGTCGCGTCGCCCCGAAGCAGCGGCCGTAGTGATGCCTGCTCGCGACCAGGGCCCCCAGGCCGTGTGTCGTCCGGTGCCGGACGATCATGTCGGGGGCGATGACCAGGCGACCGCCGCGCTCGCGGATGCGGGCGTGGAAGAACGGCTTGTTGAATCCTTCGGCCTCGAGGAGGTCGGCACAGACGTCGTGAAGCTGCGTTCGCCGATACGCCACGTTGTTGCCTGGGAGGTCGGCCTCGGTGACGCCTGCCTTGAGCGGTGGCGCGAAGGCGGCGTACTCGAAGAGGTAGCCGCCGGCGTCAGCGGCCGACCCGTCGGGGTCGTACAACACCGTTCCGCCGGCAGCGGCGACGTCGGGATCCTCGAGCGCTGCGAGTACAGCGTCCACCCACCCTGTTTCGGGCACGTCCCAGGGTTCGATGATCGCGATGACCTCTCCGACTGCCGTCTCGACTGCCGCGCCCTTCAACTGCGGAAGTGTGGCTCCCGGCATCGTGAGCACGCGCGCTCGATCTCCGGCCAGGGAGGACAGGCCTCCGCCCGCCGTCCCGTCTGCGATCAGGATTTCGACATCGGCCCGCGCCGGACTCGAGAGTGCTCCGAGGAGACGAGTGATCGGCGCATCATCGGCCGTCACCGCAATGACCACGGAGAGACGCATCGGCGTCTCGCGGGTCACGGCATCGAGGGGTTGATCAGCCCGGCTGGACAACCGGCAGCTGCTTTCCTTTCCCCTTGCCGTTCCTTGGCGGCGGCTCGGGCGGGCTCGCCCAGACCTTTCCACCTACGGCGGCCTTCGCGAGCGACGGCGGCTGGAAGACGATGCTCGGCCACAGGAAGACCTCGGTCGTACACCAGCACTCCTTGCGGGCGATGGTCTTCCGGAGGTCTTTCGCCTTCTGGGAGTTCCAGATCTCGCGGAACGTGTTGTCCCGGAGGTTGCCGAGCGGTTTGTGCAGCTCGCACACGCCTACGTCGCCATTTGCGTACACGACGCCCGCGAGCACCCCGGCCTTGCACGGAATGACCTGATCCTCGGCTTCGAGGGTTTCCATTTTGGCCCACTGCAGCATCGGCTCCACGATCGAACCGAAGCGCTGCTCGTCGCGGGGGAACCAGCGGTGCCTTACGTGTTGTTCGAGTGCCCGGTACTCCTCGATTGACGGAGCAAGCAGACTCGGGTCTTTTCGGTCACCGCGGATGACGGCGAGGTTGTGGTGATCCATCGCCGGACAGCGCTCGTACAGCATGTCCGTGAGGTCGTGGATCTCCTGGATGTTCTGGTTCGTCGCGGTTGAGATCGAGTGGATGCGAAGCCGGGGATCCTCCTTTTGGAGAGCCGCCATCATCTCGTACGTCTCCATCGCGTTTTCGAACGACTTCTTGTTGCCACGGAACTCGTTGTGGAACGCCGGCGTGCCGTCGAGCGAGAGCTCGCACACGAACAGCATGAGGTCCTTATTCTGCAGCACATTGCGCAGGGCCTTCTCGCACTTCGCGGTGAAGTAGCCGTTGGTCGGCACGTAGACCTGCTTCACTCCGTTGTTGCGAATGAACATCCGGACGATTTCGGCGAAGTCCGGGCGAATGAACGGCTCGCCCCCGGAGAGATTCAGGTTCTCGATCTTCCCGAGGTCCTTGGAGAGCGCCTCGAGCTCGTCGAACGAGAGGTCGTCTCGCTGGTTCAGGTCACGCCAGTAGAAGCAGTGATCGCAGGTGAGGTTGCAGATCGAGTTGATGAAGAGGACTAGGAACGGCGGAGTCTCGCCGGACGCGTCCGAATAGGCGCGCTTGGTGAGCCGTATGTGACGTGCAGTGCGGCTGGCCAGGGAGGGCGTTTTCACGTGGCGGTCCTTATGGGGGCGAAGCCGAAGGGAGCACTTGTGGGAGCCTGATGGCCGACGATGCGTCGCCCTTCGGCGATGACGGGTGCTCAATCCACAATCTGATCCCCCCTGTCCAAAGTCAACGCTGTTGATTTCCTTGGATTGCCGCGCCGCGACGGGGTGCGGTCAGCGCCGAGTCTCACTGGAACGAAGCATGGAATCACTCTGGAACGATGCCGAGGCGGCGCCGCTCCTCGACTCTCCCCTGGCCCTCCGGGTCTACACGTCCCGGCTTCTGGGTCGGAATCCGGCCCTGGTACTCCACGGGGGCGGGAATACGTCGGTGAAGGCGAGCGCGGCGGACCTCTTCGGCGACGAGCGGGAGCTTCTGTACGTGAAGGGTTCCGGCTGGGACCTCGCGACCATCGAAGAACCGGGCTTTTCGCCACGACGCCCGTCCTCTTCAGCGCCCACCCCGGTTGGATTTCCTATCCGTCCTAAGGCCA
>Ga0055584_100004304_pt1 | contig 13988 bp, 15 predicted proteins | sample OSDHelmetaG_FD_58716 | JGI IMG/M metagenome (GOLD analysis project Ga0055584, IMG submission 58716) | Pelagic marine sediment microbial communities from the LTER site Helgoland, North Sea, for post-phytoplankton bloom and carbon turnover... | ecosystem: Environmental > Aquatic > Marine >... | reverse complement strand
GCATCAATATCAAAAGGGTCGCTCATCGGCGGCTACAAATCCATTTGTGCGGCCAACGCATCGATTGCGAGTACATAGCTCATCGGGCCGAACCCACATACAACTCCTGTCGCAGCTGCGCTGATATAGGACTTATGTCGGAACTCCTCGCGTGCGAAAATATTAGATAGATGCACTTCGACAATGGGAATATCCAACAGTCGTAAGGCGTCGTGTACGGCGACGGATGTGTGGGTATAGGCGCCTGCATTAATCGCCAAACCGGCAGCGATTGTCCGCGCTTCCTGAATCCAGGCCACGAGCTCGCCCTCATGGTTTGACTGTCGGAACTCCAAATCGAAATTCGCTTTTGTTGCTGAGTCACGGCAGCGTTGTTCAATATCTGCGAGAGATTCTCCGCCATAGATACCTGGTTCCCGCTCACCAAGCAGGTTCAGGTTGGGGCCATTGAGAACCCATATGGATTTCTGCGTTGCCACGTCTGTGCGTCCCGAAGTTATATGCTCCATGCCGGTTACCACGCAGCCTCGATTCAGAGCAATCGGTGGACAGTGCGTGTCATACATGTGGCGTTTTGCAATCCGCAAAATAATTCCCTCACGACGTTCTGTATTCGACTATAACGCGCCACCAATTCCTCAAAGGTGATCCGGTATGACCGCGAAAATCGATAACTATCTTGAGCAGAACAATCCGGCGACACCCTGTGTCGTTGTCGATCTGGAACGAGTTGAAACAAATTACAGGTCCATGACTGAACTCGCGCCCTGGGCTGAGATTTTCTATGCCGTAAAAGCCAATCCAGCCATGCCTGTACTTTCCAGCCTGAGCGATGCCGGATGCTCTTTTGATGCGGCGAGCATTGCGGAGATTGAAGCGTGCCTCGAGGCCGGGGTTTCACCAGAACGCATTTCCTACGGCAATACGGTCAAGAAGTCGGCAGATATCGCTGCAGCCGCAGCCAAGGGGATTGGCCTTTTTGCTTTTGACAGTTTGGGTGAAGTTGAAAAACTCGCTGCCTTCGCCCCGGGGGCAAAGGTCTTCTGTCGAATCGTGGTGGCGAATGATGGCGCTCGCTGGCCGTTAACCCGAAAGTTCGGGTGCGCGCCGGATGAGGCGGCACCGTTGCTGCTTGCTGCGAAGCAGGCTGGCCTGGTGCCTGCAGGTTTGTCGTTTCACGTGGGTAGCCAGCAGACTGAATCCGAACGTTGGCTTGAGGGCATCAGTCGCTGTGCGGATTTGTTTGAACAGCTTGCTGCTGAAGGCGTCTCTCTGGAGCTCATCAATCTCGGGGGAGGCTTTCCTGTGCCGTACCGTAATGATGACGGACCAGAGCTCCATGAAGTTTTTGATTCGATTTCACGGGCTCTGAACGAGGTGTTTGACAACAAACTTCCGCGGATTTTGATCGAGCCGGGGCGTGCGGTGGTCGCGACGGCTGGCAAGTTGCGCAGCGAAGTCATTCTGGTGACCGAACGGATCTATGGGGGTCGGCAGCTCTGGGTCTATCTCGATGTTGGTCGTTATGGTGGTCTTGCCGAGACAGAAGGTGAAGCAATCCAGTATCGGCTTGAGTTCCAGGGACAACCCGACGCGTTTGCGTCGGCTGTAATCGCTGGACCCACTTGTGACAGCCACGATGTTCTTTATGAAGATGCAAGCTATGATGTACCGACAGACCTGAAAGCAGGTGATCTGGTCACATTCCAGAATACCGGGGCCTATACATCCACATATGCTTCAATTGGCTTTAATGGATTTGCGCCGCTGGCCGAATATTTCGTTTGAACTAGGCTTCGTCCAGATGCTGTTCGAGTTTGGCCAGAAGGTGGTCCAGTTGCGCCACTTCAGAAGGCTCCAGCCCCTCCAGTAACTGCTGCTCATGGGCTAGGGCGATGGGCACGATCTGATCGTGGATACGTCGTCCGATTGTTGTCATGTTCAGGATCGTACGTCGGCGGTCTTCAGGGTCAGTTTTTCGGGAAATCAGGTTCTTCTTCAACAAGCTGGTTGTCGCGCGGCTCACCGTGACCTTGTCCATGGCTGTGCGTTGGCATATCCCCGTGGCCGTGTTCGCACCGAACCGCCCCAACACAGCCATGCAGCGCCATTCTGGAACACGCAGGCCAAAGCGGTCTTCATAGTCGCGCGCGATCGCACCGCTGATTCGATTTGTGAGAATCGACATGCGGTAGGGAACAAACTTTTCGAGAACGATATGTTTCCCGGAGCCCGAACGTGAGTGCACTGTTTTGGTCATGGTCGTGTCTAAAATCGGTTACAGGTGATACGCGCTGAGAACGATTTGCATTGATATTGGTCAATCGAGTTGATCGAGATAATCGCGCACAATTGTAAACACATCCTCAAACATCCTCGTCGTCAGTCGACCTGTGTTCGTGTTGTAGCGAGAGCAATGATAACTGTTGGCCAATAAGATTGGGCGTTGATCGGCTTTGATCGCATGCGCTGCGGCATGCGCAAATTTAAAGGCTGATTGTGTGTACCCAAGGGTTGCCAAGGTTGCTTTGTGGGCCAGCCCCCCCAATGCAAGGACAACCTGCAGGTTGGGCATTGTATGTAGCTCGGATTTGAAAAAGGATCGGCAGGCCACAACTTCGGCTCCGACCGGTTTGTTTTGTGGTGGTACGCATCGCACGGCATTGGTGATCCGGCAGTCGATCAGTTCGACCCCATCATCAGGGGTGGCAGCGTAGGTGCCGCGTGAGAATCCAAATTTCTTGAGCGTTGGATACAGTAAGTCACCAGCGTAGTCGCCGGTAAAGGGTCTGGCCGTGCGATTGGCGCCCTTCAGTCCCGGGGCGAGTCCGACGATGAGGAGACGAGAATCGAAAGCACCAAAGCTTGGAACCGGTCCGTTGTGAAAGTCCGGAAATTTCGCCTCGTTCTGATTTCGAAACTCGGTTAGCCGCGGACAGAGCGAACAATCATGTGCTGGAGCAATGGAGGCGTTTGTGTTCATGAGGCCTTGTCTTCGAAGAAGTCATCGTGATCGTAGTACTCGTCTGAACTGTCTGTAATACTAGCGCCGCGAAATCACGCAGCTAAATTCAATGGCGGGTTAGTTAGCTCGACCATCAGAACCTGTCCAGCCAGCCAAAATTCTGGATCTGTAGCATTTTAAACGGGGAAACCATGATCCTGATCGGATTGGGCGCAAATCTTTCGAGTCCCGAATATGGTTTGCCTAAAGCGACCCTCACGGCCGCATTGGATGCGATCGCTGCGGCAGGTATTCAGATCACGGCATTGTCCCGATGGTACTCCACCGCACCAGTGCCCGTTTCGGACCAGCCGCACTACGTCAATGTTGTTGCAGCTCTGGAAACTGACCTGGATGCGCCCGCTTTGCTGACCGCATTGCACGAGATCGAGATCGCGTTCGGGCGAGTCCGGGGAGAGAGGAATGCATCGAGAGTGATTGATATTGATTTGCTCGATTTTAACGGGCAGGAATCTGAGAATTGGCCTCTGTTACCGCATCCGCGTATGGCTGAGCGTGCATTTGTGCTTGTACCATTGCAGGATATTGCGCCGAATTGGCAGCATCCTGTGACAGGTGTCAGGGTCGCGGAGTTGGTGACAAGGGCATCTGACCGCTCCGGCGTTCATCTTCTGAGCGCGGCGTGCGGCGGAGGCTAGAGCTTTTCATCGTGTAAATGGTTGGCATTCCGCGATTTTGCGCCTATATAGCTGCCAAATTCGAATTCCTGCCCGGAGACATCTGAATGGCTCGTGTCACAGTTGAAGATTGCATTGAACGTATCCCGAACCGCTTTGATCTGGTGATGGTCGCCGGTCAGCGTGCCCGTGAAATTGCGGCAGGCGCGCCGATCACGGTTGAGCGCGACAATGACAAGAACCCGGTGATCGCGCTGCGTGAAATTGCAGACGAGACCGTGGATATAGAAAACCTTCGGGAATCCCTGGTTTCTGGCCAGCAGAAGCATGTTGAGTTTGATCTCCCCGAAGAAGACGAGATCATCGAGTTGCTTGAATCCGAAAGCAATATTCCGGGCGTACAGCCGGATATGCCGGTTGCCGATGGCGAAGACGCTGTCGATCCTGATATGCCGCAGATGCGCTTTGAGGATGCAGTCGACGAAAGCCCGGATAGCTGACTTCGTGCTGACATGGCAGTGAATAGCTGCTGCGAATCGAATTTTCGAGATTGCGAATGGACGCCCGGGACACAATGATGTGCCCGGGCTTTTTCGTTCACAGTGTTTCATGCCTATGATGTCCACATGATGCTCCAATCCGAACTTGTCGAAAAGGTGCGTGCGTACGATCCGAGCGCAGATGCTGAGGCGCTTGTTCGTGCCTATGAATTCGCGATGAAAGCGCATCGCGAGCAAACACGCGCTTCGGGAGACCCGTATTTCAGTCATCCGCTTGAGGTGGCGGGGATTTTGACGAATTATCGTCTCGACACAGCCTCCATCATTACAGCGTTGCTGCATGACACGATTGAGGACACCGAGGCCACAAGCGCGGAAATTGCTGAGCTCTTTGGTGATGAGGTTGCGCAACTGGTGGATGGGGTCACAAAACTGACCCAGTTGGAATTGCAGTCCGACCGCGCCAAACAAGCCGAGAATTTCCGCAAATTGTTACTGGCCATGAGCCGGGATATTCGTGTGCTGTTGGTGAAACTGGCGGACCGGCTGCACAACATGCGTACGTTGCATCATGTACCCAAGGAAGAACGTCGCCATCGCATCGCTCATGAGACCATGGACATTTATGCGCCGCTCGCGGAGCGGATAGGTATGCACGACATCAAGGATGAGCTTGAAGATAGGGCTTTCCGTGAGCTGTATCCTGATGCGAGGGATTCGATTTCGCGCCGTCTTCAGTTCATGCGTTCTGAAGGTGACAGTGTCGTTGAGGCAGTCCTCGTTGAGTTGCGGGCCGTTTTTGCTGAAGCTGGTATTGGGGCTGATATAGCCGGACGAGAGAAGTCGCCCTATTCGATATGGCGGAAAATGCAACGTACGCAATCTTCGGTCGAGCAACTTTCTGACATCATAGCGTTTCGCGTTGTCGTGCCCACAGTGTCGGAATGCTATCAGGCGCTTGGTGTGGTTCATGGGCGTTATCAGGTCGTGCCAGGACGGTTCAAAGACTATCTCTCAACCCCCAAGCCCAACGGTTATCGCTCGCTTCATACCAGCGTCATTGGGTTAGCTGATCATCGGATCGAGATTCAGATTCGTACACGAGACATGCACGATGTAGCTGAACGTGGTGTTGCTGCTCATTGGGTCTACAAGGAGACCGGGTCGGGTCCGGCTTCCAGCGCACTCCGCGAGGAAAATCGACAATATCGCTGGCTCCAGGAGTTGCTGGAGATTCTGGAAAATGCTGCAGCGCCGGAGGATTTCCTCGCGCATACGCGCCTCGAAATGTTTTCGGATCAGGTATTCTGCTTCTCACCCAAGGGCGAGGTTTATTCGCTGCCGCGCGGCTCCACGTCGATTGATTTTGCCTATGCTGTCCATACCGATATTGGCGATAAATGCGTTGGTGCGAAGGTCAATGGCCGAAACATGCCGCTCCGGACAGCGCTGCAGAACGGCGATCAGGTTGAGATTTTGATCTCGAAGAATCAAACCCCGTCACCGGATTGGGAAAAACTCGTCGTGACAGGCAAGGCAAAGGCACGGATCCGGCGCGTTTTGCGTGAACAGGAGACGCGCCAATATGTTGATCTCGGGCGGAGTATTGTAGGCAAGGCATTCGACCGGCTTGATGAGGTGCTTGAAAATGCGCCCCTGAACAAGGCGCTGCGGGAGTTCCATGCCGGTTCAACTGATGACTTGTTCGCGATGGTTGGACAGGGTGTCTATACCGGACGTGACGTGGCCCGTGTCGTGTTCCCGGGTAAGGCGGATGGCGGCAAATCCGCAAAAAGCACGAACTCGATCTTCTCCTTGCGTCGTAAGAAACCCGCGCCGACGGGTGGCGGTGAGCATGCTGTGCCGATCAGCGGTCTGACACCGGGAATCGCTGTTCATATGGCGAAATGTTGTTATCCGCTGCCGGGTGATCGGATCGTCGGCGTCATGACGACTGGCAAGGGAGTGACGATCCACACGATCGACTGCATGACTCTGGAAGCTTTTGCCGACAGTCCTGAGCGGTGGATCGACGTATCCTGGGATCCGGATTCTGATATCACTGGTGGCGAATTGGTCAGTCGATTGAATGTGACCCTCATGAACGAGCCCGGTAGCCTGGCTGATCTGGCAACGACCATTGCGGGCGCTCAGGGTAATATCTCCAATTTGAAATTCACCAACCGCACGGCCGATTTTTTCGACATGGTCGTTGATATCGAAGTCGCTGACGCCAAACATCTCAACGCAATAATGACGACGCTGCGGGGGCACAAATCCGTCAGCACAATCGAGCGGGCACGCAGCTGACCGGCGTACAGCTTGACCTTCTCCTTCCGAAGGCCGATTCTAAGATCGGACCCGAAACCATGAGATACTTCAATGGCTTCTGAATTACGCCTCGGCGTTAATGTTGATCACGTGGCGACCATCCGCAACGCACGGGGGGGGGGATTGCCCGATCCTGTGCGCGCCGCTCAGGCAGCCGCTGCTGCGGGTGCAGACAGCATTGTTGCGCATCTACGCGAAGACCGCCGACACATATCTGACGATGACCTGATCCGGTTGCTGGAGGCTATTGAGATTCCTCTGACGTTGGAAATGGCTGCCACCGACGAGATGTTGGACATTGCATTACGACATGCTCCCCATGCGGTTTGCATTGTTCCGGAACGACGCGAAGAGCGGACAACTGAGGGTGGCCTGGATGTGGTTTCAGGTCACAACCATCTCAAACGTTTCGTTGATGATCTCGGGGAACGCGGTGCCATTGTTTCGATGTTCATCGAGCCGGATCGCGCGCAACTTGATGCCTCGCATTCGATCGGTGCGCCAGCGGTGGAAATTCATGTGGGCGCCTATTGCGACGCATTGATCGCGAAAGATGCAGCCGAGGCTGACCGGCTGCTGGCCCGTATTGTTGAGGCCGCAGAATATGGAACGCAGATCGGACTGCAAATGCATGCGGGGCACGGCATTACTTTTGACACGGTCGGTCCCGTTGCGGCGATTCCGCAGATCGAGGAACTTAACATCGGACATTTCCTGATCGGGGAAGCCATATTTGGTGGACTGGATAGTTCGATTAAGCGCATGCGGGCACTGATGGAGCAGGCCCGAGCAGATGCGCTTGGCGAGGCGATCGCATGAGTGAAGACAATCCTGTGAAACCAGGTTTGCCGATGTATCCGATGATCATCGGGTTGGGGAGCGATCTGATTGATATCACCCGAGTTGCGCGAACTCTGGAGCGGTTCGGGGAGCGTTTTACAGCCCGATGTTTTACCGATATCGAGCGCGTTAAATCTGATCGCCGTAGGAATCGCGCGGACAGCTATGCGAAACGATATGCTGCCAAAGAGGCTTGCTCGAAAGCACTTGGGACAGGGTTTCGCAAAGGTGTGTTCTGGCGTGATATGGAGGTCATTAATTTGCCCACCGGCAAACCTACGATGCATTTGACGAACGGAGCGGCAGCACGCCTTGCTGAAATCACCCCGCCGGGAATGAAACCGCTGATAGAACTTTCACTCACTGACGAACCCCCACTTGCACAGGCAATTGTTATTATCTCGGCAATTCCCGATATCGCGAACTGATCCGAACACCAAAATAGCAGCGCACCATTCGAAACTGGTGCGCGAGTTGAGACGCGGTTAGAAATCGCGGATATGACGACGCATGAACCGACAAAGGCCGAAGAATGGCGAAAGATCGAAAGAAGAAGAAAGAGGGTGGCGCGTTCGAGACGGCGCGCACGATCATCTATGCACTGTTGATCGCCGGGGTGGTGCGCACGTTCCTCTTCCAGCCGTTTAACATCCCTTCGGGCTCGATGATTCCGACTCTGCTGGTCGGCGATTACCTGTTCGTTTCGAAATTTTCCTACGGATATAGCCGATATTCGATGCCCTTTGGGCTGGGCTTCTTTTCTGGTCGTATTTTCGGTGGTGCTCCTGAGCGTGGTGACGTCGCTGTGTTTCGGCATCCGCCAACCAATCGAGATGATTTCATCAAACGTATTGTGGGCGTACCAGGGGATCGTATCCAGATGGTCAACGGACGATTGCACCTGAATGGTCGCGTGCTGGTGCGTCAGCGAATTGAAGACCACGTCTCTCGTGATTTTCGGGGCAGTGTCCGACGTGTGCCGCAGTATGCCGAGACCTTGCCGGGTGGAAAGACCTACACGATCCGTGAAGGGCAGGCCGATCGCGGCCCCGCAGACAACACGCGAGAGTTTGTTGTTCCGGATAACCACTTCTTCGCGATGGGTGATAACCGTGATGACAGCAACGACAGCCGCAGTTGGGGATTCGTCCCGGCGCAAAATTTCGTCGGACGTGCCGAGCTTATCTTCTTTTCGACAGACGGGACGGCAGGGTGGTTGAAACCTTGGCGGTGGGTTCAGGCTGCACGCATCGACCGTCTTTTCGATTCCATTGATTGATGGCAAACGGCGAAGCCATCGAGGAATTGTTTGGTGCCCTCGGCCATCGGTTCAATGATCGAGGTTTGTTGATCCGTGCTCTGAGCCATTCGAGTGTTGCGAATGCAAATTCCTATGAACGGCTTGAGTTTCTCGGCGACAGGGTGCTGGGACTTGTGGTCGCCCAATTGCTGTTAGAACGATTTCCTGCAGAAAACGAAGGCGAGATAGGTCGAAGATTTGCTGCACTTGTGCAAGCCAGCACTCTGGCGCAGGTTGGTGCCGAACTTGGCGTGGAACGTTTTGCCCGGGTTTCACCGGGTGTACTCAACGAAAACATTGTTGCCGATATGGTAGAGGCACTGATCGCAGCGCTTTATCTCGACGGTGGTATGGACAGGGCTGAGGCCTTTGTTCGAAAACTCTGGGACCCGCTGGTCGAAACGCGATCACGTCCACCCCGGGACCCCAAAACAGCGTTACAGGAATGGGCACAGTCTCAGGGTCAGGGGTTGCCGATTTATCGAGATATCAGCCGAAGTGGACCTGATCACCAACCGGAGTTTACCGTGGAAGTTAGCATTCAGGATCAAGAGGCTGCCCGCGCAGTGGGGCCAAGCAAGCGAGCAGCCGAACAAGATGCAGCAGCGGCGATGCTTACCCGATTGGGAGTTAAACAGGATGCCTGACGGGCAAACTCATTGTGGAATTGTCTCGGTGCTGGGCGCGCCGAACGCGGGTAAATCGACTCTCGTCAATCGTTTGGTCGGAGCGAAAGTCTCGATTGTCTCTCCGAAGGTTCAGACCACACGCATTCGCGTCCGTGGGGTTGCGCTGCATGAGAACACTCAGATCGTTTATGTCGATACACCGGGGATATTCGCGCCCAAACGCCGCCTTGATCGCGCGATGGTAGATGCGGCCTGGGGAGGGGCTGCGGATGCGGATGCGATAGTCCTGCTAGTTGATGCCAAACGCGGGATTGACGCGGATGTGCGTCGCATTGTCGAAGGGCTGAACAAACGCGAATCCGCAGTGACACTGGTTCTCAACAAGGTGGATAGCATCCGCCGCGAAGAGTTGCTGGCCCTGTCGGAAGAACTGAACGGTATGGCCAGGTTCGAGCGGACTTTCATGATCTCGGCTCTGAATGGCAGTGGTGTGAGTGATCTTGAGGAAGTGTTGAGCGCACGTATGCCCATTGGCCCATGGTTGTTCCCCGAAGATGAGATTTCCGATCTTCCTCAGCGATTGCTGGCGGCGGAACTGACGCGCGAAAAGGCCTATCTGTATCTGCATCAGGAGCTTCCCTACGCCTTGGCCGTTGGAACGGAAACCTGGGAAGATTTTGACAATGGTAGTGTGCGGATTGAACAGGCAATCACCGTCGCACGGGAATCCCACAAGGGTATTGTCGTTGGGAAGGGTGGTCAGATGATCCGTCGTATCCGGGCTGAAGCACAGGAAGAGCTCGCGGAACTTATTGGTCGTCCGGTCCATTTATTTGTGCGCGTGAAAGTTCGTGAAAAATGGGCTGATGACCCAGGACATTTCCGAGAGTGGGGCCTGCGTTTCGACGCCTAGTCCTGTTCGGGGCTGCTTCGGATTGCTCCGACGCGGCCGATTGTGTTCCATGAACAGACAATCAGCCATCGAGTGAAATCCAATGGAATGGCGTGACGAGGGTATCGTGCTGGCGGCAAGACCGCATGGAGAAGGCGCCGCGGTCGTGCAGTTGCTTACCCTTGAGCATGGCCGTCATGCTGGACTGATGCATGGCGGAAACTCGCGCGGCAAACGCGGGATGGTCGAGCCGGGAAACCGCGTGGATGCGGTCTGGCGGGCCAGACTTAACGAACATCTCGGGCGCTACACTATTGAATCGACACGTCACACCGCGGCTCAATTCATGGATGATCCCGCGCGTTTGGCCGCACTTTCTGCTGCTTGTGCCGTGGTGGAGACAATCATTCCTGAACGCGAGCCTCATCCGGGACTCTACAAGGCGACTGGAGCTCTGTTTGACGCCTTGTCCGAGGGAGAGGCTGATATCTGGCCGGCTGTCTATATCCAATGGGAATTGGGGCTTTTACAGGAATTGGGGTTTGGTCTCGATCTCAATTCCTGTGCGGCAACAGGGGACCTGGAGAACCTGATCTATGTGAGCCCCAGAACCGGGCGTGCGGTGTCGCAGGCAGCGGGGCATCCCTATCGAGATCGAATGCTGAACCTCCCGCAGTTTTTGCGACCCGACGGGCGTGGGCAGGGGGCCAGTAACGAGGATTTTGCCGACGGATTGAAACTGACGGGGTTCTTTCTGGCCCGGCATGCTTTTGACCCTCTCGATCGAGGCCTGCCGGCATCACGCGAGCGTCTGGAATCCCTTGTTTCTCGCTCCCGGGATGATCAGCACGAACTTGCTACGGATTGTTGAGGTGAATCAGGCGCAGGGCCTAAAAGGGACTTCGTTCCAGCGGAGTTATTAACATGACGATTGTCGGCGGCGGTGTACGCCAGGAAGCGTTCAAGGATGCGCTCAGTGAGCGGTATCTGAGTTATGCGCTTTCAACAATTATGGCGCGGTCGCTGCCTGATGTGCGCGACGGTCTGAAGCCTGTTCATCGGCGTCTGTTGCATGCAATGCGGCAGCTGCGCCTCGACCCTGATCAGGGTTACAAGAAATGCGCCCGCGTCGTGGGCGATGTTATGGGTAAGTATCACCCCCATGGTGATCAGGCGATTTACGATGCGCTTGTCCGTCTCGCGCAGGAATTTGCCGTGCGCTATCCATTGGTCGATGGGCAGGGCAACTTTGGCAATGTGGACGGTGATAACGCGGCGGCCATGCGGTACACCGAAGCGCGCATGACCGAAGTTGCGCAGGCCTTACTGGAAGGAATCGATGACGATGCGGTCGATTTCCGGGAGACCTATGACGGGGAAGGCAGCGAACCGGTTGTATTGCCTTCCAACTTTCCAAATCTTCTGGCCAATGGAGCGACGGGCATTGCGGTGGGCATGGCGAGTAGCGTGCCGCCACATAATGTTGGTGAGATTTGCGACGCACTTTCCCATCTCCTGAAAACCCCGAATGCGACCATTGCCAAACTTGTGGACCTGATGCCCGGACCGGACTTTCCGACCGGCGGACTTCTGGTTGAAGACCGGGCCACGATTGTGGATGCCTATGGTTCCGGACGCGGCAGTTTTAGAGTTCGTGCCAGATGGGAAAGCGAAGACCTTGGGCGTGGCCAGTATCAGGTCGTGATTACTGAAATTCCCTATCAGGTGCAGAAGTCACGTTTGATCGAACGGATCGCGGAACTGATGCACAATCGCAAGCTGCCCTTGCTTGGCGATATTAGGGACGAATCCGCTGATGATATTCGGCTGGTGCTCGAGCCGAAAAGCCGCAACGTCACTGCGGAAATGCTGATGGAGAGCCTGTTCCGGAACACCGAGATGGAATCGCGGTTTTCACTGAATATGAATGTGCTGGATGCAGACCATGTGCCGCGCGTGATGACGCTTCGCGAGGTACTCCAGGCTTATCTTGACCATCGCCATGTCGTTCTCGTGCGGGTGACGGAGCACCGGCTGGAGAAAATAGCCGAGCGCCTGAATGTCCTGCAGGGATATATGATCGTTTTCCTCAATCTGGATGAGATCATTGCGATCATCCGCGAAGAAGATGATCCCCGCGAGGTCATGAAAAAACGCTGGGATCTCAACGATGCGCAGGTCGATGCTATCCTGAACATGCGCTTGCGGTCTTTGCGGCGTCTGGAAGAAATTGGTATCCGCAAGGAAATCGAAGGCCTTGAGGGTGAACAGAAGTCGCTAAAGGGCCTGCTCAAGGATGAGTCCAAACGGCTGAAATATCTGGCTGCTGAAGTTGCTGAAGTAAAGAAGAAGTTCGGACAGAAAACCGAACTGGGCAAGCGCCGTACAGATATCGCAGAAGCTCCTGCGGTCGTTGCGGTCCCCCTTGAAGCCATGATTGAACGCGAAGCGGTGACTGTTGTCTGTTCTGACAAAGGTTGGGTAAGGGCGCTCCGGGGCCATGATCTTGATGCGAAAGATCTGAAGTTCAAGGAAGGTGACAAGGGGAAATTCGTTCTTGAAGCCGAGACTACAGATAAGCTGCTCGTGTTTGCGACCAACGGACGCTTTTACACGGTCGGAATCGACAAACTGCCAGGTGGCCGAGGGCACGGCGAACCGTTACGCCTGATGTTTGATCTGGGAAATGACGCAGATATCGTAGCGTTGCAGGTTCACATTCCTGGAGCGAAATTGGTTGTCGCTTCAAGTGATGGCCGTGGCTTTATTGTGCCTGAAGACGAAGTGGTCGCTCAGACCAAAAGTGGCAAGCAGGTGCTCAACGTTAAGGGTGATGTTGAGGCGGTCGCCTGCGCTTCCGTTATCGGAGACCATCTGGCCGTCCTGGGGCGCAAACGTAAATTGTTGGTGTATCCGCTAAGTGAGCTTCCCGAGATGTCACGTGGTCGGGGTGTAGTCCTGCAAAGTTATTCCAATGACCTGCTGTCTGACGTTGCGACCTTCAACATGAAGGATGGCCTGACGACGATGACTGGTGATCGACATCGAACCTTCACCAAGCAGGAATTGAAGGACTGGGTCGGCAAACGGGCGCAGGCGGGGCGTAAAGTTCCTCGTGGTTTTCCTGCAGCGCCACGTTTTAGCTGATGAAACAGGTATATTGTGAGGGTGTTGGGAAGCTGATAGTTGTCAGTGACTGATTTCCCGCCGTTAATCCGGAGACGAACAATGCAGACAGCAATGGGCACCGCCCCCACATTGATCAATGCAATTTGGCCTCGTGAAACCGGTGGTTTGTTGCGCCTGGCTTTGTTGGCAATTGCCGGAAGTGCATTGATGGCGGTTTCCGCCAAAATTCAGGTGCCAATGTGGCCTGTGCCTATGACCATGCAGACTTTCGCCGTACTCGTAATTGGTATGGCTTATGGCGCACGGTTGGCCGGTGCGACTCTTCTGCTCTACCTCGCCGAAGGTGCGGTTGGGTTTCCGGTCTTCGCAAGCGGTGGTGGCATTGCTTATATGGCCGGCCCAACAGGTGGCTACCTTGTGGGCTTCCTGATTGCCGCCGTGATGGTGGGCTGGTTGGCAGAGCGTGGTTGGGACCGTAATGTCGTATTGACGTTCCTCGCCAATCTTGGAGGTACGGTGATCATCTTTGCAGTTGGCGTTGCGTGGTTATCAACCATCATGGAGGGTGTTGAAAAAGCCGTTGCAGCGGGGTTTCAACCCTTCTTGGTCGGCGCCGTCGTGAAGATTGCTCTGGCTGCGGCTATCCTGCCACTGGTCTGGAAGCTCTTGCCGAGGCGTTAGTTCAATGGCAACTCTGTCACTCTGAAATCAATAAAAACGGCTGC
>Ga0055584_100004302_pt1 | contig 13991 bp, 15 predicted proteins | sample OSDHelmetaG_FD_58716 | JGI IMG/M metagenome (GOLD analysis project Ga0055584, IMG submission 58716) | Pelagic marine sediment microbial communities from the LTER site Helgoland, North Sea, for post-phytoplankton bloom and carbon turnover... | ecosystem: Environmental > Aquatic > Marine >... | reverse complement strand
CCGCCACTCTTGCGGTCACCCACGTTTGACATGATCGAACACATGCTGCGCACCCGGGTCGGATGGTTGATCGCCAACTCCTGTGCAATCATTCCACCCATCGAGACGCCAACGATGTGAGCTGACTCGATATCGAGCGCGTCGAGCAGCCCAGCTGCGTCGTCCGCCATGTCGACAAGGGTGTAGCCGACACCCTTCAGCGGCCGTCTCGCTAGAATCGCTGCCAACGTCTTCGCTGTTCTCGGAGGCGTCCATGTTCCCTGTGTCGACAAGCCGATGTCTCGGTTGTCGAACCGAATGACCCGGAAGCCCTCGGCGACGAAGAGATTAATGAGGTCCTCGGGCCATTCGATCAGTTGCGTGTTTAAACCATGCACGAGAAGCAGCGGCTCACCTGTTCCTCTGATGTCGTACTCGATCGTGAGTTTGTTGACGTGGGCATGAGGCACGCTGAGAGACTAAAGGAACAGTGATTCGATTTCTTAGCGGCGTCGCGGCTGCGACGGCATTCAGCCACTCGGACGGTGTTCCGTCCCGCACGGTCTCGACGGGTTGGCAACTGTGCTGGTCGGCGCTCTAAGGCGATCACTTAACCGAGGGTCAGCTACCGTTTCGGTATGCCTACCTACGAATGCTCAGCCTGCGGAATGTCCGTCAATGCCACATGCGGCGCATGTAATGCTCCGCTCGTCAACGACACCATCAGACGCGATGACGGATCGTCCGTGCAGATCTCGAAGTGCCCGAATGGCGATGGAAAGATCAAGTCGCCGATGTGCTGTGGCGCCGATATGTCCTGCGCCGTGGCTTAATTCTCGGACCGAGACTCCGACGCTTTGCCCGCCTGTTTACGTCGCGGAGCGACGCCACCGAACAACGATGTCACCGTTCAGAGAGGATTCGAACTGGGGAGGGCGTTGAGAGCACTGAGGAGGCCGAGGTGAAAGCCTCCGAAAAAGACGAGGCGGTGTTCAGGTTCAAGTCGGGCTCAAACATGCAAAGTAAGTCGCGATGGCTGCGGAGAAAGCCAAACGGCGGGCTGGACAGTTGTTCAAGTCGGCTCGTCGGGCTCTCGGTGTTTCTGGCGGCTCTGTCGCTGCGCCGCCGTCACCGACGTCCCGATTCGCCGATTTGGGTAGCGAATTGGGTGAATTCGTTGTCATCCATGGCGACAGTCTCGGCATAGTTCGGGAACGTTGCGGCGTGGACGTCGGAGCGAAACGCAGCGAGTGCTCGGATTCGCTCGTCAACGATTTGTTGTCGGAGACCTGCGATGTCCGCGTAGGTGCGGGCATGTCGGGGTACGCGCGGACCTTCGCCGCAGATATCAGACATGAACAAGAAAATCGCGTCGGCATCGGGGCCGGAGCCGAGCGATACGGTCATCAATTTGGTGCGCCGGTTGATCTCAGCCATCACTCTTGCGGGGATCAGCTCGCACTCGACAGCGAACGCGCCGGCCTCTTCCAGTTCGCGGAATTGCTCAAGGAGCGTCATCGCCTCGTCGGCGGTTGTGCCGATCGATCGAACCCCGCCGTAAAGCGTTGACTTCTTAGGCACAAATCCGAGGTGGCCTATGACGGGGAGGTCCTCGGCGGTGAGGCGGCGCACGCAGCTCATCGCTCGCGCCGTGATCACGGCATCGGCACCCGCATTGAGTGCATTGAACGCAGCGGCTAGGAGGTCGTCTTCGGTGACGGCCCCGTCGAAGTCGATCGCGGCGCTCACGAACACCCGAGACGAGCCTGCTCGAACTTCGGGAACTGCGTTGGCGAGACAGGCGACCATGTCGATATCGGCCGCCTCGGCCGCAGCGGCCTCCTCGGCCGTGCCAGCTGTGACCTGCACGAGTCGCGTACCGGAGTTTTTCAACGCTCGCAACGATGCCACGGTGACCGTTCGGTCGGCTTCTCTGCCGCCGAAGTCCAGGATCCGTACCATTGCATGATCCTGCCACGTTTCGGCCAGAAATCGAACAGCGCAGATGGCCTTGTTGAGTGATGACGACGGTTTGAATCCTCCCCGGCGTTGACGTCGCATCAGGTCGTTCGGGCGGCCGGATCAGAATCACTTGATCCGGGAGGGATCAGCGTGGCTGCGGTTCTGGCCGGACATCGGGCGGAGCAGTTGTGCTGTTGCTCACGGGCTTGTTGGCCTCCGCGTGAGTTGCTCAAGGCTGCTGTCAGCTTGGTCTAGCGTGACGATCGTGCGCCGAGTCTCGACGCACGGTAAATCGAACTAAGGGGAACACGATGTCTAAGTACTTCATTACGGGTCGATACGCCGCCGCAGGCGTCCAGGGTCTGATGCAAGAGGGCGGCACAAAGCGCCTTGATGCGGCCACAGCGGCCATCGAATCGGTCGGTGGTTCAGTTGACGCGTTCTACTACTCGTTCGGCGAGGACGATGTGATTGGAATTTGTGACTTTCCCGACGCGGCCAGTGCAGCTGCGGTCTCGATGATGATCAACAGCACGGGGGCGGTGAGTGTTTCACTTGCGCCGCTCCTTACGGTCAAAGAAGTCGACGCAGCGGCGAGTAAAACCCCCGCCTATCGTGCCCCCGGGACTTGATCTTTATTGGTAAGAGGCTGCTCCGCCGATGTGGCTTCGGCAAGCCAGTCCCGTGCGCAGGGTGCTGGCGGTGATCCCAGGTCCTCTCTGTCAATATCTAGAGCAATACCGTTCGTGCTGTGCCGCCGAGCGGGAGGAGAGACGAGTCCGGCCGGATCGAACCATGAGTGCCCTCTTCGGTCCACTCGCCCAGCAGGGCGGGGTGCCCGACATCTAGGCGGCGTAGCGATTGCGTCCCGCAAGGGAGCGGTCCGTTGTTCGTTGAAGCGCACATCGGTCAAAAGGGTGCGCGCGACAGGGAACCAACCCGGCCAAATCCTCAGCGTGCGTAGTTGGTCAGTAGATTGAGGCCACTCAGCGGCACGACGACGACCACAGCATCTACTGGTAATCGGTCTCAATAACGATTATGGTGTCCACATATGGACCAAATTCCAACAACCCCGGTAGGAAGTTCAAAGCTCCCGTTTCGATACCCACCCTCGGGTAGTGTTGCAGCCCCAACCATCGACCAATCGGTATATTCACCAACGCCACGCCCAAAAGTCCTGAGTGACGACGCGCCGAACGTGGTCGTGATTTTAATTGACGATGCTGGCCCCGCCCTGCCGGACGCTCTCGGCGGGGAAGTCCACACGCCGACACTGCAGCGGGTGCTCGATGAAGGCCTCGGGTACAACCGGTTCCACACCACAGCAATGTGCTCGCCCACCCGAGCGTCAATGCTGACTGGGCGTAACCATCACCGAGTTGGCAACGGTCAGATCGCTGAGCTTGCCAATGACTGGGATGGCTACTCAGGCCGAATTCCCCGAAGTAGCGCCCTGCAAGCAGATGTCCTGCGCGAATACGGGTACTCCACCTCAGCGTTCGGAAAGTGGCACAACACTCCTGCGGCGGAGACGTCAGAAACCGGACCGTTCCACAACTGGCCGACATCGCTGGGGTTTGAGTACTTCTACGGCTTCCTGTCTGGAGAGGCCTCGCAGTACGAACCGAACTTGGTCCGCAACACCACCGTGGTGGCACCACCTGCGACTCCTGAAGAGGGGTACCACCTAAGCGAAGACCTTGCGGAGGATGCCGTGAACTGGCTCCGCAAGCATCAGGCGATGCAGGCAGACAAACCGTTTTACATGTACTGGGCAAGCGGTGCGATCCACGGCCCCCACCACGTGCATAGCGAATGGGCAGATAAGTACGCCGGGAAGTTCGATGACGGCTGGGACGCCTACCGTGAACGGCACCACGAGCGGGCGAAGCAGCTTGGATGGATACCTGAAGACGCTGAACTCACTCCGCGACACCCCCAGATGGCTGCATGGGATGACATCCCTGAGGAGCAAAAACCGTTCCAAGCGCGCCTTATGGAGGTGTGCGCTGGATTTGCCGAGCATGCTGACGTTCAAGCCGGGAAGATTCTCGACGAACTCGATCGGCTCGGGATTGCCGACAACACGCTCGTGTTCTATGTCTGGGGAGACAACGGGTCGTCTGGCGAAGGCCAGGACGGTACCATCAGCGAGCTGCTGGCCCAGAACGGAATCCCGACAACTATCGACCAGCACATCGACACCCTCGAGTCTCTTGGCGGCCTTGAGGTTCTCGGAACACCGCTTGTTGACAACATGTATCACGCCGGTTGGGCGTGGGCAGGATCATCCCCGTACTTGGGTATGAAACTGATGGCGTCGTACTTGGGCGGCACCCGTAACCCGATGGCTGTTCGATGGCCGGCCGGCATTGACCAGAACGGTCAGGTTCGCACCCAGTTCCATCACGTCAATGACCTTGTCCCAACCATTTACGAGGCCATCGGCATCACGCCTCCGGAGACGGTTAACGGGATTGAGCAGGACCCGATCGACGGGACAAGCTTCGCATACACCTTTAACGACGCAGAGGCAGATGGCCGCCTGAAGACGCAGTACTTCGAGATCATGGGGAGCCGTTCGATCTACCATGAGGGATGGATGGCGTCCGCTGTCGGGCCACGCCTGCCCTGGACGAAGGGCGTCGATCCGAAAATTTTGCAATGGACGCCAGACAACGACCGCTGGGAGTTGTACAACCTTGATGAGGACTGGTCGCAAGCCAACGATCTAGCTGATCAGATGCCCGAGAAGGTAGCTCAACTCAAGAACCTCTTCCTCGTGGAAGCAACAAAAAACCAGGCGCTCCCGATTGGCGGCGGACTATGGATCCCTGTATTCCACCCCGAGATGAGACTGACGCCGTCACAGACGGAATGGGTATTCCCCGGTGACATGACCCGTATTCCCGAGGTCACCGCACCTCAACTCGGGACCCGGGCGAATGTTGTGACGCTCGACGTTGACCTCCCCGAACAGCCGAGCGGCGTCTTGTACAAGCTGGGTGCTAACTCCGGTGGTTTGACTCTGTTCATTCAGGACGGAGTCCTCATCTTCGAGTACAACCTGTTCATCATTCAGCGAACACAGGTCCGCTCAAGCAGCACCTTGCCGGTTGGTCCCGCAACGATCAGCGTCACGACGATGCCCACTGAGAAGGCTGCAGCGGGACCGCTCCAGATCGTCCTTGAGGTCAATGGCGAGCAGGTCGCAGAGGGTGTGGTGCCGGTGAGCGCCCCACTGTTCTTCACTGCGAACGACTGCCTTGACTTTGGTCAGGCTCTCGGATCGCCGGTCTCGCTTGACTACTTTAAACTTGCCCCATTCGCTTTCAATGGAACGATTCACGAAGCAAAAGCACGATACGTCGAAACCGCCGACCAGTCGGCCTAAACGGTGTCACTTGACTTACCCGGAGATCTCAGTGAAATCCCGCTGAGATCTCCGGGTTTGAAGTCTGAAACGTCGGGCGGTTCAACGAAACTTTTGGTGGCTGATGTTCATATGCCCGCAAAGAGACCGCAGACATGCACCGAAAGCGCAAAGCGAGCGACTCGACCTGCGGCGCCTACCCGGTACCGCTGCCCGTCGACTTTGCAGCGGTACGTGACCAGATGGATGTTGAGGTGGCGTAGGGACGGACAGTGGGAACCCCAGTCCACTCAACCCTCATCGCTGAGCGTGGATAGTCGGCTTCCTGGGCGGCCTCTTTGTGGGTTCCGCCGACATGTCTGGCTTAGTTGTTGTCGGCGACCTGCATTTATCCGCAGACGTTTTATGTCAACACGAAACGTGGACGATGCTGGGTAGAGCCGGCTTTATGGATCAGAAGAGACGTCGGGTGAGGAGTCGGCCAAGCACCGTAGCGTTAGTGTCTGCCATGACCTTAAGTACCTCAGGGTCGGCGAAGTTCGCTGCCGAAGCCGACATGAGGCTGTCAAGCGAGTCGGTCCACGTCGCAACAGTTGCATTAAACGGAGCTGGGCCTGACGCCACCGACGTCATCCATGTCAGGCCGTTCGCACCATTCGAAATATGTTTCCAATTCATGTCGATATTCCGGTCCATTGTTGCATCGTCTTGCGGCATCCCCGACATGTAAAGAACTGATCCGAACTTACCATCGCGACTGCCTCGCTCGGCCTGCACGCGAAACAGGTTGCGCCGCTGCACGTTCACTTGCGTATCTCGCATCAGTGCGACCAAGTCGGCGTCTTGGTAGATCTTCGACTGTGCGGCCATGGCCGCGTCCACAGTGTCGAACTCGAATGCCACGATGCACAGCCCCGACATCTCGCCGCCCATAACGATTTGGCTTGCATTCGATGAGGTGGCACCGAGCGTTCCAAGTCGCTCTCCGGCCCACTCCTGGCCAGCCTTGCCGAAAGCATCTGGATCGGCAATTGAAGCTAGGACAGTGTAAACGTACGACATGGAGCCTCCCTTAGGTGTTGGATGTTGAAGAGTCTCACAGAAATACTGACGTCGTCAAAGTGCTCAGGTGAGGTTGAAGTGAGCCATCGTCGAGGAGTCGGTGTTGGTGGCCTGGCTGTTGACCGTGGAGCTCCTTCTTGACTCAAAACCCATCAAACAAGAAAAGAGTGTGGACGTTCATCTAGCTGGTACTGGCCAATGCGGCCGGCTAGCACCGGCTGCGACGATCGAGACGCCACTCACCTTCACGTTTAGCGTTGTTCGAGATAGGGACAACCGATACCTGCAAGCCTTCAGCGCACGTATCAATGTCGTAGGCGCGCTGAAGTATGAAGAGTGGCATCAAAGCGATGTGTATCGGGAAGGGCGCTTTTAGAAGTTGTGTTCCAAAGACCCACCCGTTGAGATCCTCACTCATGTCGTTACGCATCACAGCGATGTCCGTCATGTTTCTGAAGAAGAGGACCGAAAGGTAGGGAAAGGACGTAGCGGCCGTGCCATTCTGCGTCGATAGTTGGGTTGAGAGTCTCCCACGAGGAAGGGCCGAACGTCTCCGAAGTGTCAGACTTCGTCTGTGACCATTGACAGACGACACCACGCCAGAGAAATTCTTGAACAGGATCGGATCATGGCGGTTCTTCGCCAGATCCCGGAGGAGTACCTCGTACCGCTTGCCGATCTCTTAGTCGAGGGAGGTGTGCGGTCGTTGGAGATCACCCACGACTATGAGCGAACGACCGATGATGTTGCGATGCTCAGCAAACGGTTCGGCTTGGATGCGTCGGTTGGAGTTGGAACAACGTGGTCAGTCGAACAAGCCGAGTCAGCAGCTGCCGCTGGCGCCGAGTTCTGCGTGATCCCTGGAGTTGATATCGCGACGTCGCAGCGCAGCGCCGAGCTGGGCATGTTGACCTTGCCGGGCGTGCAAACGCCTGCCGAGATCCAGACTGCGCTACGAGCTGGCGCAGATGTGCTGAAGTTTTTCCCGGCAGAACCGCCTGGAGCAGCGTGGTTGGCTCAGGTCGTACCCGCTTACTCAAAGCGTCCGTTCATGGCAACCGGTGGCGTCACGGTCGAAAATATGGCGGACTTCTACGCAGCCGGCGCGATCGCTGTCGGAATGGCCAACTCACTCTTTGGAGACTTCCGCGAATTGGACCGGGCACCCTCATTGATCGCTGCGGCGGTTGCCGTTGCACGCAACCACTAACCAGGTTCCGGCCGGCCGATAGCGGATCATGGCAGCTGACGTGGGATGCCTGGGTCGCACGGGACGACTGAAACATCGTTCTGCTCGTCCCTCGAGACCGGTCAGGTGTGGCATTCGATGCCGGCGGCCAACGCGCAGCACGTCGACCGTTTGCTCACTGGTCATCCACGTGTCCGCCGCCTTGAAGCGTGACCGTCGTGTTTCGATCACGGCACTGATCACGTTGGCTTGGGCGTGGTCGGTGGTGGCCATCCCCAGATTTGCGGCTGTGCAGATGGATAGTGCAGTCGAACAATCACCTGTGGGCACAGCTTCGCCGCCTACCGTGCGGCGATGAGGTCGGTTTACATACTTAGCAATCCGACAGCTCGGGGTGGGCCGACGCAGCTTGATGCAGTCGTTGCAGCGTTTGCTCGTTTCGATGTACACCCGACGGTCTTGGCGGTGACGACAGCAGCCGACGCACGTGCAGCAGCGCAACGAGCCGTCTCGGACGGTGCCTCTCGGCTCATCGCCGTCGGCGGAGACGGGATGGTTCATCTTGCGGTCAACGCAGTCGCCGAATCTGAGACCGTGCTCGGTGTCGTCCCGTTGGGCACCGGCAACGACTTCGCCCGGGCACTCGGACTCCTCGACGGTGATATCGACGAACAGGTCGGCCGGACTCTCGCCGAACCGACACCGGTCGATGCGATCCGAACCGATGGCGGGTGGGTGGCCAGTGTGGCGACGCTTGGGTTTAGTGGCGACGTCACGGCACGAGCGAACAGGCTTTCCTGGCCGCGCGGACAGTCTCGCTACACGCTGGCAACCATGTTTCAGCTCCCGCGTCTTCGCACGCTACTCGTGACAGTCGAGATCGACGGGCGTCGGGTCGCAGGGGCGACCACGTTGCTTGCCATCGGCAACACCGGGTATTTCGGCGGCGGAATGAGGATCTGTCCGGCGGCGCGAGCCGACGACGGCCGCCTCCATGTCGTGAGTATCGGCGATGTTCCGCGCCGTACGTTCTTGCGGGTCTTTCCGACCGTGTTCTCGGGTCGGCACATCAATCGCCCCGAGGTGACTGTCGACGCAGGTGAGAACGTGATGATCGACGGGGTTGGCGTTGACGTTTGGGCTGACGGCGAGCAGCTCGGTTCTCTACCAATGCGTTTCGAGGTCGTGCCGTCGGCACTGCTTGTGGCCGGCGCACGCGCTGGCTACGAGGATGCAGCCCGTTGAATCTGATGGCGGACTATGTGCGCGCCGTCGACTGGAAAGACAGCGCTCTTGCCAACGCGTGAAACAGAGTGAAAAGCCTCATGGGAACAGCTCGTCTGCTCCGTTCGGTTCAAGTCGAAACGGGTGTCTTAACTGGAGACCCGCGACCCATTGAAATGAGAGAACGAAATGATCGAATTGAAAATCGACGGCCGGGGCTACGTGCTCGATGACGAACTCAGAGACGAAATCCGCGCGAAGATTGGCTCGCTCGAAGGGCATATGGATGGACTCCAGAGCGGCCACGTCACCGTCTCGTGGGAGGGCAGCCAGAACGAACAGACCGAGATCCACGTCCAACTTTGGGGGTCAGGCCATCGATTCGAAGCATCCGAAACAGATCGGATCGCTTTGGCGGCCGTCGACAAAACTGGCTACAAGCTTGCGACACAGATCCGGCGGGAACATCGCAAGAACGTGGTCAAACATCGCCACGGCTGAGAGGCGTTGTTGAGATCAGAGTTCTTCGAGGATTTGGTTGCGCTTGACCTCAAACTCCTCGTCTGACACGAGCCCGCGCTGGTGGAGGTTCTCCAGTTCGTCGAGGCGTGATTGCGCCGTCGGACTGGTCGGTGGGGCCAAGTTCTGGCCTTGGAGAGCGTCACGAATGGCGGCGGCATCGCGTTGCGAGTCGGCCTGCTCGTCTGCCTGCATCTGGGCGAAGATCACCGTTCGGACATGTTCGGGATCTGGAATGTTCTCGAAGATTGAGTCACCCGTTTCTCCGGCGGACTCGATGGTGACCACTCCATTGTTCAGCATTCGGGCGATCATTGATTGCTGGAAGTTGACGTTGTTGATCCGGTTCAGCGGGATCGAAACTCCGCTGCGGCGAATGACACCGCTCTGATATGCCACGCGCTGGTCAGTCACTGCGAACCGAGTAGTACGCCATTGCACGAACTCGTAGATTGTGTTCGCCAGCCAGACCACGAAGGCAACTAGTGCGATCCAGCCAATGGCCGTGGACACCCAGTCGGCGTCAACGCTCCACAGCAAGAACAGGAGTGCAAGCACGCCGAGGCCAGCAGCGGCCTGCTTCCAGAAGTACCACCAGTGTGGGTTGCCGGAGAGAACCATGTTTTCTCCCGGCATCAGTTGGAGTTGTGACGCAGCCATGAGTCAAATCGTAGTCCACGGTCACCGGGCCCCCGATTGTCGCGTTGTCGAACTGCGAGCTGCCACGTTTCCGGCTCACTCGTTCTCGATCTGCGACGTCGGTCAGCATTGAGCGGATGCTTGCTTCGAACCATCACAGTCCCCAACCCGACCGGACGCCTCTCCGGATGGGTTGGGCGAGGCCGGGCGGGAGGACCACGCAAGACGGCCCGGTGGGGTTTTGACGCGTTAGCCGTCCTATTGCGCTGCGGCACCCGACACTTGGTGTTGCCACCACCGATGAAGGCTCGGTGTGCTTTCAGGCCTGAGTCAGGCTGCGAATCGAAAATGCGCTAGCGCTGATGAAGAGCCCAAAGACAATCAGGTAGAAACCGGCGATCCACGCCACGACCGTCACGGTGGGCTCCGGCCAGGCCACGATCACGGACCCGGCTGCGATGGAGAGAAGTCCAGCGAGTGCTAGCCATCCGCGACCGTCGACGTACTTGTTGGCGATTGCGTCGATGATCTCGATGACGCCCGTCACGATCCACACTGCGCCGAGGATGGTCGCGAGCACTGTCACGGTCTCAAACGGGTGGCGCAGGACTACGACGCCGCCGATCATCCCGAGGATGCCAATGAATCCGACGAATCCCGGTGAGACGACGTTGTCGGCGAAGGCGCCGATTAGGCGGAACACACCGAACACCAGGAGCTGTATCCCTAGCAACACCGACAACACGGTGAGAGTTTGGCTCGGCCAGGCGAGGATAATGGCGCCTAGAGCGACCGTGAGGATGCCGATCACCAAAATGGCTGACCACTCGCGTGCGAGTAGCAGGCTGGTCGGGCCGGGCTGGGTCTCCATCTCTTGCGTCACGGCAGAGACCTTACTTTGCGTTGTGGTCCCGGCTGTTGATTACATTCCGCCTGCGACCTTAATGGTCTGACCGGTGACCCAGCTGCCAGCGTCGCTTGCCAGATAAACTGCGGTTGAGCCCATGTCATCGGGGGTACCGAGACGCTTGAGTGGGATCCGCTTCTGCGCCATGTTTTCGAGTTGGTCTTCGTCGGTTTCGAGCGCGGTCATCATCACTTCGGTCGGAACGTAGCCGGGGGCGATGCCGTTGACTCGGACGTTCGGTGCGAACTCGAGCGACAGAGTTTTGGTCAGCGAATTCACCCCTGCCTTGGCGGCGCCGTAGTGGCCGCTCCCCGGTACAGCGACTTCACCGGCCGGCGAGGTGATGTTGATGATCGCGCCCGACTTCATCCGCTCGAAAGCGACCACTGCGCCTTTCCAGACTGCGGTCAAGTTCAACTGAAGGCACGTCTCCCATTCGTTATCCCCGATCTCGCTAAGCGATGTGCGAACCGGCGACCCGCCGGCATTGTTCACCCACACATGCAGGCCGCCGAATTCGTCGAGCGCAGCATCGGCGAGGGCCTCGACGGCGGCGGTGTCGGTGACGTCAGTTGCCATGGCGATCGCAGTGCCGCCGGCAACGTTGATCTCGCGTGCGACACGCTCGATGCGATCGACGTGGCGGGCAGCGACGATCACCGATGCCCCAGCTGCAGCAAGGTTCTTAGCGATACCCTCCCCGATGCCCTGGCCGCCGCCGGTCACAACTGCGGATCTGCCGCTCAGGTCGAAGCTGTTCATTGATGTCTCCTCAGTTTGTCGAAAGACCGTCGTTGACGGTCTTTCACGGATTGCAAATCGGTGTAGCCGATCCGATTTTTCGGTCAATCAGCTGTGGCGATCACGTCGTCACCGAACGCACTCAGGCGGTCCAAGCCGTCAGGACCCGCGAAGAAGAATGCAGGCACCATGACTCGGCCGACGCCCGCGTCGCGGAGTTGCTCGACACCCGCCACCGGGTCAGCCATCTGTGCGCCGAACATCGCATTGACCTCGATTTCTGCGGGGTCTCGTCCGGCTTTCTCGGACGCAACGCGAAGCCGCTCGATCAGCCCGGTGAGTCGGTCGATGTCACCCTCTCCGGGAAAGTAGCCGTCGGCCATTCGGACGGCTCGTGAGATCGCAGCCTCGGAGTCGCCACCCACGAGAACGGGGATTCTCTTCTGGATCGGCCGCGGGCTGCATGTAGCCGGAGCGAAATCGACAAAATCGCCGTGGAACTCGGCGTGAGGTCCGGCCCAGAGCGCACGCATTGCTTCGACGTACTCGTCATTGCGCGCACCACGTCGTGCCCACGGCACACCGAGAGCATCGAACTCTTCTTTCATCCAGCCGACGCCGAGACCGAGCTCGACGCGTCCTCCAGACAATCGATCGAGCGTGGCAAGTTCCTTCGCGAGAATCAGGGGATTGCGCTGAGGAACGATGAGAATGCACGTACCAAGACGCAGTCCAGGTGCCGCAGCGGCAGCGAACGCCAGCCAGATCAGCGGGTCGGGGATCGGTGTCTCGGGTTCGGCGGGAATCTTGCCGTCTGGGGTGTACGGGTACGGCGACTCAATTGATGTCGGCATGATGACGTGTTCGCCGCCCCATAACGACTCGAAGCCTGCCGCGTCGGCCCGACGGCAGACCTCGAGTGAATCTTCGTGTTCCTGTGCGATGCTGCTCGCGAATGCCAGCCCGAATTTCATGTATTTCCCCGTTCGTCGCCTGCCGAGGGAGTCCCCGCCCGGCTCGGTCGAGCGTAGGCGTCGGGATCGAGAACATCAGAATTGGAGCCTGACGACCGGATCAAAACCATGAGCTGTTCCTCTCGTTGCGGGCTAGGGCTTGAAATCGTCGGTCGGTGCGCGAAACCCAAGCGTTGAGTCCAAGATTGACGTCCCACGGGCGCATGGAGGTCGCCGCACTTCACTGATCTGAGCCAGGGGCCCTCTGGCCTCACGCAAGGGCGGGTGCGCGTTCGGGTCGGCATTGCACTCGTCGGACCGCATGACCTTGGCGACTCGATGGTCACTGTTGGAGAACGCAGAGGCGCGGCCGCTTGGCCGTAGCGAGCTACTACTCCGTAGAGGTGAACCCGAGTTGTTCGAGACGGCCGCGAAGAAAGACCGGAATCGTCACAGGAGCTCCGGCCAGGCGATCAGCAACTTCTGGGCCATTTTCGTCCCAAATATGACATGTATTGACAATGCTCTTCCACATACCGTCGTCGCTCTGCGACCGGTCGAACATGTTTTGCTGCTCACCGGCAAGCTTTGCCTCGGCGGCGCGCATCGACCAGAAGCACTGCATCGCCACTGGTGCCATAGCGTTAATCAACGCCGTGATATGGGTGCACCCGCGCGGTCCTCCGAACAACTCGGCGATGTGTTTAGTGAATCCGCGTCCAATCGACAGACCGACCAGCTGTTGATAGTGCGGTGTGATCGATGGACACCGATCTTGCGGATGTGACTCGAACAGCGCAGTCGCCTTAACGATCTCGAGTTGCGGAAAAGCGAGCTCTATCGCCAACTGCATGTGGTGAACAGTCAGCGGATCCGGATCCTCACGGAGATACAGCCCGGGAGGCTTCTGATCGCGCACGGCGCCCTGTAAGAGCAGGCGATCAGCGGCAAGTCGGAATGCTTCGACGCGGTACTCGCGGTCGTGAAGAATCTCGACGGCCCCGTTGGGCGGCGGTGGAAGAATCGGGCCGGTGTCGAACTGCGTCATACTTCGATGCAAGCAGAGCGAGAGCGGCGCGACTCAATCGCAATGCACTGAGGGTGTCGTCCTAACGTCGGACCCTTATGAGGAGGCCTGTATGCGCTCTCGAACATCGACACGCTCACTCGGAACGCTGCCATTCAGGCATATGAGACGGTGGGTGTGGTCCCCTCGCGCTTTTCAACTTGAGCAGGTCCTGCAGCTGCGAGCATCATCGCCATTGGGGCGGGTTGGTTCAGTTCGGTCGATGATCTGAAGGCCTATTGACAGCGACTCGCGCAGCCACAATGGTTCCCTTTACCAGCAAAATCATCGGAGGAAAAATGAGAATTGTTCAGCAGGCCTTTTCAATGAAGCCCGAAAGCATTGCCCGAGGAACTGCAGCTTTCGCGGACATG
>Ga0055584_100004298_pt1 | contig 13998 bp, 12 predicted proteins | sample OSDHelmetaG_FD_58716 | JGI IMG/M metagenome (GOLD analysis project Ga0055584, IMG submission 58716) | Pelagic marine sediment microbial communities from the LTER site Helgoland, North Sea, for post-phytoplankton bloom and carbon turnover... | ecosystem: Environmental > Aquatic > Marine >... | reverse complement strand
AGATTCTCCGCGATGCGTTGGCACTCGGCCGGTTTTAATCCGAAGTTGCGCCCCACCTTGGTGGGGTCCGCGTAGAAACGGTTGCGGAGAATGGAATCGGTGCAGAGCCGGGCGAGAAGTTTCTGGGTGGCCGCTAGTTCCATCGCTGGTGCCGTTGACCGAGTTCCCGGGCATGTGCCACCTGTTCGAGGATTCCCTCGACGGAAGAGAACTTGCCCTTCTGCTCGATGACGATACCACGCACGGGAGCCTGTTGAACAATGGCTTCAAGCAGTTTCCAGACATCCTTCGTTGCCGGTTGCGGTGGCTTGGATCCACCCATGTCCAGGTCCTCATGCAGATGGAGTTGCACGATGCGGTCCATGGGCAGGTTACGGACTGACTCGTAAGGATCGCGGCCTTTGTTGACCGATTGGGAAAAGAAACTGGTCACGTCGAGCAGCATCCCGCAACCACCCCAACCGAGCACTTCGTTTACAAACTCGTCTTCCGGCATTTCGCTGCCCGGAACTTCAAACTGGTGATCGACGTTCTCGAGGATCAGCGGTGCCGCGATCTTGCGCCGGACCGTGACCATGTTGCGGGCCACAGTGTCGATCGCTTCGCGGGTGAATGGAAGCGGGGCCGGAGCGCCAATATCGATGCCGTCCGCCCGAGTGTAACCGATGTGTTCGCTCCACCACGGCGGACGCAGTTGGCGGATGAGATTGGACATCTGGATCAGATACTTCTCGCTGACGCCTTCAGCGCTTCCGACGGAGAGGTTTAGTGCATGAGGTATGACCGTGAAGTGCTCCGTCAGTCGATCCAGCTCCGCAAGCTTGTCGGCGGGAGCGAACAGGTAATCATCGGCGACGACTTCCAAAAAATCGAAATCCGGTTGGTGACGCAGAATCTGACCAAAATAAGCACTGCGATAGCTGATCCCAACCCCGAGACGGGGGAGGCGGGCCAACAAATTGCTTATCTCTGTCTTGCGTCCCATATTAGTTTATGTGTCGCCAATCAACTTTCGCCCAACCTTGCCCGGACGCACGTATTTCGTGCAGGGCAGCAGCGCCGGTTCCAGATTGGGGCGGAATCTGCGGGATGGGCTGTGCGATTACCAGCAAAAGATGTTCTCTTTTTCACCGTTTGGGAATAGGGACTTCCCTTATAAAGGTGCGCGAAATTTTGCCATGTTATTGCCAGCTAATTGCGGTACCAGCTCAAATTTCGTTTGTTTACGAAGAACATGACGCCGAGGAGACGCATCTCCACGGTGAGGAAATATAGCGAGACGATCGCGGTGAGGAGGGTCGGCACATATGGGACCGAGATGTAGGCGGTGAACAAGTTCTCCGCGACAAAACGGCAAGCGACCATGGAGAACAACATGAACGTCGCGAAGAAATACTGGATATAGAGCCGTGAAATCGAGGGTATCACAACCAGTGGGCTTGCCGCCGTGAAATCATCCGTCATTCCGATGGCGAGGATGCACATGGGCAGATAGATCATGCCCCAGGCAATCATGGGAAACAGACCGCTGAGGCTCATTTCCTGGCCGCCACTGATCGACCAAAGCAGATAGAGGATGGCTGGGAGGAATGACACCACCAATGCCAAAACAAACATCAGGCAGGGCCTGAGCAAATCCAGCCACCATTCGGAAAAGTCCGGCCACGGTGGAAGAGATTCATCACCGTTGGCCGTAGAAATGACGATCTTTTGTACGTAAGCAAACAGGTAGCCGCTGGCGATGATGGCGACCGGGATGGAAAACTGGGCCGCAAAATCGAGCACCATGTATACGATCGTGCCAATCATAAGCAGCAATAGCCCATCGGCTCCCAATGGAAACTTCAAGATGTCGGGGAGCGCCTGAAACAGGGTTCGCGACTCGCGGGCCTTCTGCCGGTTGATTTCGGCGAGATGGAACGCCAGCGGTTTGCAGACCTCTTTGCAGTAGGGGCAGAAACTCTTTTCCTTGCCGCCGATGGCGATCTTGTTGACGCACTCCTCGCAGAATTTGAGATGACATTTGGGGCAGATGAGCGAAAGGGAGTTCTTCGGATGCCGGTCGCACGGGCGCTCCTCGACACTGGCTGCGGGCGACTTTCCGGAGTGCTGCACCAAGTCTGGGGCCATCTCGTCTTTTTCCTCTTTCGCGGGTTCCGAGGAAATGGGATCGGCGGCGGGGACGCCTTCGATACCGCTGCTGTAGGTCAGGCGAATCCGGCCAAGTCGAATAACATCGCCATCCTCGGCCACGCCCTCGGTGATTCGGTCTTCATTGATGAAGCTGCCGTAACTGCTTGCCAGATCTTTGACTAGGAGTTTGCCCTCGGATTCGGTGAAGACTGCGTGATGTCGGGATACGCTCTTGTGCGCCAGCCGGATGGCATTGTCGCGGCTGCGTCCCACCTTGCCGGGAGTTTCGCCCACCTCGAACTCGCCGTCCAATCCACTGGAAGTTATCTGCAGCTGTCCCATGGTTCAGAAATCGAGGCGGTCCGAGTCAGTGGCCTGCTGTTTTGCAGGAACGGTCAATGGGGTGAGGGTGCGAAATTCTGCTTTGGCGTCCAGATATGCAGCCTTTCGATCCAAGGTTGAGAATCGTTCCCGGGTCGGGCCGTGCGAGCTGAAGGCATGAGCCACGTCGCCACCTACCTTTTCGTATGCGAGCTTTTCACGAAGGTTCACCAAAAATTTCGCTAGCCCGGTGGGATCGATTTTGGCTTCCAACATATACTCCCATGCCAGCTCGTCGGCCTCGCGCTCGTAGGTGCTGGAGAATGTCTGTGCGATCAGTAGTTTTGGGCTGGTGGAAAGGACTTCCACTACTCCGTTTCTATTCCCGAGGAGCCCCTGCATGACCATGTTGGGGCCTTGTTGGGCGATCTTGGCTCGCAAAGCGTGCCGCTGAGTGATGTGGGCTATTTCGTGGGCGAGAATTCCGGCCACTTGCTCGGGTTGCTCGGTCAGATGCAAAACGCCCGTGCACACGTAAATGTTGCCGCCGGGGACGGCGAAAGCGTTTGGCGCCGGATCTTCAATGAGGTGAACCTTGATATCGTATACATCACGATACTTCAGCGGCACCAGCGATTGGGCCAGATCATTGAGTTCTCGAAGGGTGTTGGTATGGCTCGTGGTGAGGGTATATCGCTCCTGAACCAAGGGCTGGATTTCCGTGCCGATTTCAACATCTTTTGACGTGGGGATATTTCCCAAGATCTTTGGAATGCTCTGTTCAATCAGGTAGCCCGCCACAAAGCTTATCACCAGGAATGTTGCGACAAAACACATGGTCGCGATGACTTTTCCGATTCCTTCCTGTTCTCGTTTGAAGTCTTCGATCTGACGCCGCAGATTGGTGCGACCGCGGAAGACGGGCTCTTTCAGGATTCGATGTTCGTAGGCGGTGAATCGCCAATCCGGATGATCGGGATGCATAAAACCCACGGGGCCTTGTTTTCCCTTCGTGAGTTCGAGGACCAATTCCGGCCAGGTAAGCTCAATTTTCTCGGAACCACCCTCGAATCGCAGATGATGTTCGGTCACGAACAGCGACCCGGAGACGGCGTTCTCTTCATCGCCGTCTTTCCGTACGCCCCGAGCGGGGAATTTGGGGTCTTTTCTGGCCATTTTGGAACCGCAGGCTTCCGGCACAATCATCTGCGGACAGGGCGAGATGTGTTGCTCGGGTGAGTTCGGTGAGGCGATCCTATTTGGTTGGGTCGTCGCTTTGAAAGCTAAATTCCCGCAAAATCACCGACTCTGGCGCTATTCGAAAATGCTCTCCATCGTCTTCAGGTAGGTCGAATACGTATCGTCATCGAAGGCGACAAACAGAAGTCGGAGCATCTGAGGGTTCTCGGCCAAGTGTCGCTGAGATTCCGTCAATGCGATGCGGCAGGCCGGCTCCAAGGGGAAGCGATAGGCGCCGGTGCTAATGGACGGGAATGCGACGGACTTGAAATTCTGCTGGGCAGCGACGGTGAAACAGCTTCGGTAGGCCTTGGCGAGCAGTTCGGATTCTCCATTCCGTCCATCGCGCCAAATCGGGCCGACCGTGTGGATGACGTGCTTGGCTGGCAGGCCGTGTCCTCCGGTGAGGCGGGCACCTCCGGTGGGACACCCGTTCAGAGTCCGGCATTCCTGCACCAGTCCGGGGCCCGCGACGCGGTGGATGGCTCCGTCCACTCCACCACCGCCCAGCAGCGAAGTGTTGGCGGCATTGACGATGGCGTCGATTTCGAGCTTGGTGATGTCGCCCTTGACGATTTCTATCCGCGAACGCATGTCATCGCAGTGTCGCCGTTCTCGGGGCAATTGTGATTAGTAAAAAGCCCTACCTGAACGATTCAGGCATCCTTTTTCTTAAGATCCTTGCGCGGAAACAGAGGCGAAGGCTTGCCCACCTGGTGAGCTGCCTCGATGCCTCCCCAAGTCGCGAGCGAAAGGCGATTCGGAGTGCCGTCGATTTTGAGTTGATCAAATATCTTTTCCGCTGTTTCAGGCAGGTAAGGCCAGAGCAATACCCCGAGAATCCGAGCGACTTCGACGAGGTTGTAGAGGATCTCACCCACCCGGTCGGCCTGCTCCGGATCTTTGGCGAGTTTGAACGGTGCGGTTCGATCGATGTAGCTGTTGGCCTCATCGATCAGCCGATTGATTGACAGCAGACCTTGCTGGAGCCGGTGATTGGCCAGATGTTCCTTCGTTTCTTTGACAGCGTTTTCTGTTATTTCGCGAAGGTCATCGTTTTGTTCGGAGATGACGCCGTCGCGATAGCGGTTGGTCATCGCGAGGGAACGGTTGACGAGATTGCCGATGCCATTTGCGAGGTTGTTGTACCGCGCGGCAAAACCTTCGTCTGTCCAGTTCCCGTCCGGTCCGATGTCGAGTTCACGCACGACATAATACCGGAGGGCATCAATGCCCCATTCGTCGATCACCTCGATTGGATCAATCGTGTTGCCGGTGGATTTGGAAATCTTCTCCCCGTCTTTCTGCCAGAAACCGTGCACCAACACCTGTTTCGGCATGGGCAGGCCCATGGCCTTGAGCATGATCGGCCAATAGACCGCATGAAATCGCAGGATGTCCTTGCCGATCACATGGACATCGGCCGGCCAGAGTCCGTCGAGATTCTGGGAGCCTTCAAAATCATCGGCACTTAGACCGAGTGCCTCACGAATACCTTGATCCCCATGTACGGCCGGAATGCTGATGTAGTTTGTGAGCGCGTCAAACCAGACATAGGTCACGTAGTCGGCATCAAATGGAAACGGGATCCCCCACGAAAGTCGCTCCTTGGGACGCGAACTGCAAAGGTCGCCCAGTTCGTTGTTCTTCAAAAATCCGAGCACTTCATTGCGGCGATAGTCAGGTTGCACGAAGTCTGGGTTCGCTTCGATGTGGTCAATGAGCCATTGCTGATGCCGGCCCATCTTGAAGTTGTAATTCTCCTCCTCCAGTTCGATTACCTTGCCCCATTGTGGGCCAAAACTGCCGTCCTCTTCGCGGTCCTGGTCCGTCAGAAACTGCTCCTGCTTGGTGGAGTAGCTACCGGTGTATTTTTCGCGATAGAAATGATCGTTCTCCTGAAGCTTCGCGAGGACTGCCTGCACTACCTTCTTGTGGGCTGCTGACGTCGTCCTGACAAAGTCGGCGTTGGCCAGATTCATTCGTTCGGCAAACTCGCGCCACGTTTCCGCCAGACCATCGCAGTATTCCTGAGCTGATTTGCCCGAGGCGTGGGCGGACGTTTCCACCTTCTGACCGTGTTCGTCCAACCCCGTCAGGTAAAAGACCTCTTCGCCGAGCGACATGTGGGCGCGGGCGATAACGTCGGTAATAATTTTCTCATAGGCGTGCCCAATGTGTGGCTCGCCGTTCACGTAATCTATCGCCGTAGTAATGTAGAAGCGCTTGCTCATCTCGTTTTCCCGCCAAACGGGGCTGCGTACGCAATCAGATCGGCTGGTAAATGGCAAATCGGAAAAGGATTTCCGGCCAGATATCAACTATGTCGCATATTTTTTGAAAAAACTGAAACCGGGAAACCGATCACTGTGTTCAGCTTGTTGAACAGCACCGAAAGGGATTGATATGAGTGAATTTTATGAAGTTTTTCTGGGTCTTTGCGTGGGAGTGGGGTTGGCGGCTGCCTGTGGGTTCCGCATTTTCGTGCCGCTCTTGTTCATGAGTCTGGCGGTCAAAACCGGCCATCTGGAGGTGAACGAGTCCTTTTCGTGGTTGTCGTCTGACGTGGCCTTGGCGTCATTCGCCGTGGCTACCGCGCTTGAAATCGGCGCGTATTATCTGCCCTGGATCGACAATTTGCTCGATACCGCGGCGTCTCCGCTCTCCGTGATCGCGGGAACGATTGTGATGGCATCCTTTGTACCTGAAATGGATCCGTGGTTGAAGTGGAGCCTTTCGGTTATCGCCGGTGGAGCGGCAGCTGGAGCTGTGCAATCCGCAACCACCCTGTTGCGTGGTGCCTCTACAGCCACCACGGGCGGTCTGGCAAACCCGGTGGTGTCTACCACCGAAGCGGCGGCATCAACCGGTCTGAGTGCAATTTCGATCTTTCTGCCTGCCCTGATGATCGTAGGTATGGTCGGGCTCGCTGGTGCGGCGGGTTGGAAAGTAGCCCAACGCCGTCAACGTCAGGCATTGCCGGAGCCGCGTCCCTTGCTGCCGGCTCCGTCTCACGCCTAGGTAAGCCTCAGCGGATTCCTTGCTGAACCGGAGGACCCAGTGACGCTCCCCCGTCCACCGTCAGCGTCTGTCCGGTGATCAGGTCGGATTCAATCAGTCCCAAAATTGCCTTGGCCACGTCCTCAGGCTTGCACACTTTTTGCAAGAGCGCCTCGTCGGCTTTCGCCTGGACGACGGTTTCGAAATTCTCACCCAAGCCCCGTTTGAGCCATTCCCCATCGATGACCCCGGGGGCGACTGCGTTGACGCGGATTTCCGGGCAAAGCGTGCGGGCCAATGCGGTGGTCAGATTCACCACCGCAGCCTTGGAGGCGCAATAGGGTATCGAACTGCCAGCACCGATGAAGGCCGCGATGCTGGCCACGTTGACAATCACGCCGTCGTTGGTCGCCCGCAGGTGCGGAGCCGCCGCTCGGCTGCAGTTGAACACGCCCTTCACGTTGGTTGCCATGATCGAGTCCCATGCTTCATCGGTAACGGCCTCCAGGTCGGGGAAATCGATGAAACGCGTGGTGCCAGCGTTGTTCACGAGGATGTCCAGTCGGCCGAACTCCCCGATGGCTGCGTCAATGATGCGTCGACAATCCTCATCTTTGGAAACGTCCCCGGCAACCGTCACTGCCTGCCCATCCGATTCAACGATGCCGGAGTGGACGGACTCAGCTTCAGCAGACGAAGTTCGGTAATTCAAGATGACCTTGCAGCCGTTTGCTGCCAATAGTTGGGCGGTCGCTGCTCCAATTCCACGACTGGCTCCGGTGACCAGCGCGACTTTCTCAGTTAGTTCCATGAATCAGTGGAGGGGCATAGCTCGACGATGGGGATGTCGGCTGCTTACAGGAATAGGATAGCCGACTCAGGGGCGCGAGACGGGGGCCATCTTCAGCGCGGACTGTGTTGTCCCAACTACGGAAGTATTGGTTGAGGATCTGGGGACACTCCGCTCGAGCTGGTTTTGCACGGTCGGTTTTGTCTTGGTCGACTGGATTCTCAACGCGTCAAGTTGATCGCGCAGTGCTTTCAGCTGCAATCGGTTCTGCTCAGCATCTTTTTGAATTCCTTTCAGCTTCGCGTCGATCGCCTGCTGCATCTGTTCACCCGAGACCGGCGCCGGTCCGGTGGACATGCGTGTGAGCATCATCTCGACTCGCTGGAGGCGATTTGAGAGGCCGATCAGGTCGCGGGCTTTCATCACTTGCATCATGGCCTCCAACTGAATAACTCGCGGGTCGGGCGTGTTCGAGCCACTGCCGATGCTCACTCCGCCTTCGATGTGTGCTGAGAGGTCATTGAGCGCGCTTTCAATTTTCTTGTTTACCTCAGCCTGTTTCTGAACCTGCTGGGTCAACACATCGTTCAAAGCCTGAATCTGTATCTGAACTTGTTGTGCGAGAGCGGTGTTCTGTCCGGCCGCGACATTGGTAGTCGGAATCAAGATCTGGCTCGCGGCGTTGGTCGGAAGATTGTTCGTGGCTGAATCGACCGTCTGCTCCGCGATTGCCTTTTTGGCTTCCTCGGCCAGTACCGCGTTTTTGATATGCCGCTTCAGCCCCCAAATGAGGCAGGCGATGATGATGATCACCACAAGAATGAATCGGAATTGACCTTGCATGTTTCGGAGCAGTCGGTGTTTCGCCGGAAAGACCCATTCCAACGCTTATCCCGAATTCATCAAGGCGAAAATTGGATTTCAGGGATTTGGCTACAGCGATGTACGGAGAAAACTTTCGATTTCTCCCAAATTGGGCAGTGCATCCCGATTGCCAATGCGGGTGCACTTCAGAGCCGCTGCCGCACTTGCGAACCGAAGACGTTTTGCGGCATCCCACCCTTGCATGGTGGCGTAGATCATAGCTCCGGAAAACGTGTCCCCGGCTCCATTGGTGTCCACTGCCGTCACTGGAAACGCCGGTTGGTGGATCCCCGGGTGCCCTTCCCGGAAAAGCCATGCCCCGTTTTCACCCTCCGTTATCGTGACCTGTTGGGGCCCAAGATTCAGGAGTTGCCGTGCACCGTCGGCTGGATCGTCGGTGTTGAACAGCCGGTGGATCAGACTGAGCGGGCAATTCACCGAATCTGCGACATCCAACAATTTTTCGAGGTGACGCTTGGGTGAGCCCAGATCGATGAACACGAGACCGTTGGCGTTCTGAATCAACTGGGCGGCCCTGATCGACGCGTCGATTGACCATCCATCCAGATGGAGGGCGTCGTATCTGCTGAGCAGATCCGGTTTCACGTCACGTTCCTCGATCTGGTGGCTGCCACGGAAAGCTGCGATGCTTCTGCGGCCGGACGCCTGTTCCACCCACACATGCGCAAACCCGGTCTTGCTGTCGGCCAGCAGGGAAGGGGGGCGATACTCAATTCCTGACGCGCTGAGATCGTCCTCGATCATTCTGCCGAACTTGTCCGCAGCCCAGCGGCCCTGAAAGGCCGCCTCGCATCCCAGTCGGCGGAGCAGGCACAGCGCCGTCGGCACGGGGCCACCGACCTGATGCCGGTCGTCAATCACCTCGCCCTTGCAGTCAGGGGTCGGCAGATGATCAAGGATCACCTGATGATCCACGACGATGGTCCCGAGCCCGAAGATGCGGAAGGGATTGCCCACAGCTCAGACGGTGAATTTCAACTCTGCGATCGTTTCCTTGATCGCAGCCAGTAGGGCTTGGACATCTTCCCCATCCAGTTGTCCGATATTGCCGATCCTAAAACACTCCTCTTCGGTCAGTTTGCCAGGATAGATGACGTGGCCTTTCTCACTCAATCGTTCGTAGAAGTCTTCGAACTGAAACGTGGGATCTTCCGGATAATGAAAAGTGGTGATGATCGGCCCCTGAAGTTCCGGAGTCACGTACTCACGAAATCCGAGTTCGCGCATGCCAGCGACCAGCGTGGCGTGGTTTTTCTGGTAGCGTTTGTGACGGGCGGGAACGCCACCTTCGGCGGCCAGTTCGGTGAGTGCCTGATGAAAGGCCAGCATGGTGTGTGTCGGGGGCGTGAAGCGAAACTGCCCGTTGCGCTCGAGTCCCTCCCATTGTGCGAAGAGATCGAGGCTGACACTGCGGGCTGAGCCTTTGCTTTCCAGCAGCGTTTCGCGCTTGGCGATGACGAACGAGAAGCCGGGTACGCCTTCGATACATTTGTTGCTGGAAGAAATCAGGTAGTCGATGTGCGCGGCGTCGACATCCAACGGAATGCCGCCATAGCTGCTCATCGCATCGACAATGAAGGTGCGGCCGAACTCGTGGGCGACAGCGCCGATTTCCGCCACGGGATTCAGGATGCCACTCGTCGTTTCACAATGCACGAGCGTCACATCCGTGATCGAACTGTCGTCCTGTAGTGTGTCATGCACGAGTTGCGCCTCCGGAAGCTCATTTTCCGCGCAGCGAATCGTTTCAGTTTCGATGTTCAGACGCTGCGCGATTTTGAGGATTCGTTCGCCGTAGGCGCCGTTGATGATCACGAGCAGTTTGCCGCTCCGATGCACCGCGGAGCCGATGGTGGCTTCGATCCCGTAGGTGCCGGCCCCCTGCATCGGGATCGCCTCGTAGCCGGTTGCCTGGCTCACGTTACCGAGCGCCAGCAACTGATCCCGGATATCTCGAACGACGCGGATGAAGGTCTCGTCGCGCGATCCGAGGTCGTGCAGCATCGCCTGCTTGACCGAATCGCTGGTGTTGATCGGACCGGGGGTGAAAAGTTTCTTCATGAACGGTTGCGCAGGAATTGCATGAAGCGATCTTTCACTTCAAAAGGTTTTACGGTGGGGCGTCCCAATTCATCAGGGGAACCGGGTCGGATTTTCACATGCAACAGTGTCGGGCCTTCATTGGCCCGGGCTTCACGGATGATTTCGGGCAGATCAGCGGGATTGTCAGTGGCCACGGCCCGCCGGTAGTTGCAGGCGGCGGCGATCGCCGCGAAATGGGTCGTGCTCGAGACAGTCTGCTGTCCGCCGGTCGAATCGTGCTGTTCATTGTCCAGAATGACGTGCAGCAGATTCTTGGGTTGGTGGTATCCGATGGTGGCCAGGGCTCCCATTTTCATCAGTGCGGCACCATCGCCATCCACCACCACCACGGGTTGATCAGGCCGGGCGTGAGCCACTCCGAGTCCGATGCCGGAGGCCGTGCCCATGCCGCCGACGACATAGATTTGGTTTTCCCGATCTGCAAGGGTGAACAGTTCACGACCGGTCTTGCCGGTGGTGGCAATGATGGCTTCGTCGCCACTGAGATTCTCGAGCAGGGCGTTCAGGGCTTCAGTCCGAGTGAACCGATCCGCGATGTCTCCAAAGCCGTTGATGGTGGTCTCACAAACGTGAATTTCCGGTGACTGCGACGATTGAAGTTTGTGGGGCGCGACGGAACCTTTCGCCATGATCAAAGCGAACGGACGATGGGTCCGGTTCATGTGTTCTTCGGCGGCGTCCATCACTTCGGCGATCTGTGATTCCTCGCTCGGGAAAGGCAGGGAAGGGATCTCAATGGCGTCCAGAAGGTCTTTCGTAACCCGCCCCATCTGCTCGTGCTGAGGCTCATCCTTCACGCCGGGTTGGCCTCGCCAGGTGGTGATCAGCAGCGTCGGGATCTGAAAGGGATAGTTGAGAGAGGTCAGTGGATTGACCATGTTCCCCAGTCCTGAATTCTGGCACATGGTGACCGTTTTTCGGCCGGCGAGGTAAGCTCCCATCGTGATGCCGACGGCTTCGCCTTCGCTGGCTGCGCCGATGTAATCGAGGGTCGGATCGTCGATCACGTAGTTGATAAACGGTTTCAGGAACGAACAGGGAACTCCTGAGTATTGGGAGTAACCCAATTTTCTGACGTGTTCGACGAATTGGGATGCTTCAATCATTGGTCGGCTGGATGGGGGGGCTGGCGGTTGGATTCGGTTTCAGGTGGGGCTGCTTGCTCACGCTCGCTGCTGGCGGGGGCGATGGCAATCAGACGGCCTGGAAAGATTGGGCCTTGGCGAGATCGTCGAGATTGTCGATATCCAGCCAGTGGCCGGCGATATAGAGCACGCGGATTTTGTGGCCCTGCTCGACCAGCAGATTGAGCAAATGATAGAGGTGGAGTGAGTCAAAGTCTTCCCGCTTGCTCATGTCGTTCAACGCTTTCTTGATGGCGGCGGTGCCCGCTTCGGTTGAACGTAACAGGCCGATCCATTCGCCGTTCACGCTTTCGCTATCAAAATCCGGTCCCATTTTCTCCAGCCAGACTTTCTCGGTCGTGTAGTCGAGGGAATGAGGGCTGCTCGCCTGTAACAAGTCCTGGAAACCGCTGCGATCAGCATTGCGGTCAGTCCAGGCTCCGTCCACGGCAATGCTAATGTCGCATTCGATCTCCAGCAGGCTGCTGAGGATGTATCGGCGGAAAAGAATGTCTCCGAAGGAAATGATGCAATCACCGCTGAGCTTCTCAACCGCAGCGTTTAGCGTGGCAAGTTCACAGGTCGAAGCGTAGCGGTCGTTGTCCACGAACTGCACGTCGGGCGCATTGACGTGCTCCTTGCCGAAGCCACGAATGACCGTGATGTCCTTGATCTGTTCCTTGCGGAATTGGCTGACCAGTCGATGTAGAATCGGTTTGCCGTTCACATCGACCATTGTCTTCGGTTTTTCGGCGGTGAGATCGCGCAGTTCGTCGCCGCGTGAAGCCGCCATAATGATCGCGCTGGTGCCGGTATTTTGTGGCAGATACAGCTCTTCGGCTTCCGCCAACTCTGCGGCGTTCTGCAGGCGGAACACCTCCTTCACAGTCACAACCTCGTCCTCCACGTCCATGAGTGAACGCTCTTCGAAAATCCGGCGGCTGGTTTCTTGCATCGCTCGGACCGCCGACCGCATGTTGTGGTTGGCCCAAATGACCAGATCGATGCCCGCCTGTTCGAACACATCCACCGGGGTACTGTAGTACATGGTGGGCACGATGATGATCGGACAGCGGCCCTTCCATGCTTCGGCAAATGACAGAATCTGATCGGGGGTGGATTTCTTGCTGTGAATGAGCAGCGCGTCAGCTCCGGCATTCTGATAGGCGTCCGCGCGCCGGAGCATTTCTTCCAGACCCCAACCTGCAATAAATGCCTCCAGGCGAGCCACGACTGTGAAGTCCGGATCCGACTGCCCGTCTTTCGCGGCCTTGATCTTGCCGGCGAATTCGTCGATGTCGGCGAGCGGTTGCTGTTCGCCGTTGATGAAAGAGTTGGTCTTTGGGAAAAGTTTGTCCTCAATGCATACGGCCGCGACACCGCGCTGTTCGAGTTTGCGAACCAGTCGGCGCATGTTGTTGAAATTACCGTAACCCGTATCGCCATCGAGGAGGATGGGAACGTCGGTGGCGTCGGCCATGAATTCGCAAACCTCCAAGACCTGCGTCCAGCTGGCTTCGTTGTTGTCGCGCACTCCGAGGGCTGCAGACATGGAGAGTCCGCTTGCCCAGATGCCCTTGAAGCCGGTTTCCTGCACTATCTTGGCGCTCAATCCGTTGTGCGCCTCCATGATGAAATCGAGGCGATCGGACTGCAGTAGTTCTCGGAATTGGCGTGTTTTTGTCACTCGACCAGATAGTGCTCTGAATTGCCGGGGCAGGAAAAGCCGAAACCGTTTCTCAGTTGGATCCGCTTCAAAAGGTTGTTTTGCAGCGGGCAATGGCATAGAAATCCCGCCTTTTCCTCCGGCGGGGAATCCGCTGGATCCATCACTGAGAATCATGGATGCCATTGTCATATGCGAGTCGGATACCTCCCTGGTGATTGCCGGGGTGTCCCTCTTGGATCGTCTCGTAGTGGCGTTGCATCGTGGTGGCTGTGACCAAATCACGCTGGTTGGCGGACGGTGGCTGCCGGGATTGCCGCGAGCGGAGGCGCTGGGAATCCGGTTGGAACGGGTCATTGCCGCTGAATTCATATCCGAGCGCTCACTCGTGACTTCGGCCAAAGTGCTGGTTCAGGCGGGCGATGTTGCGCGACTCGTTGCGGAAGGGGGGCACCTTGAATCAAGCGAAGAGATGCCGATGGACATTGGGATTCTGCCACCCGGCCTGCTCGCGGATTTTCGGGAACGACTTTCAATGGAATCGCGGTTGCCTGCCGGCGGGATCGCATTGCCGATCAACGATCCGACCGATGCGGCATGGGCGGCGCGCGAACTTTGGGCATCGTTGGGCAGTGCGGCGGATGGCGCGGTGGATACGTGGTTCAATCGACCCGTCGGCCGTTTGCTATCGAAGCTGCTCGTACTGACGAGTGTGACGCCCAATCAGGTATCGGTGG
>Ga0055584_100004297_pt1 | contig 14000 bp, 11 predicted proteins | sample OSDHelmetaG_FD_58716 | JGI IMG/M metagenome (GOLD analysis project Ga0055584, IMG submission 58716) | Pelagic marine sediment microbial communities from the LTER site Helgoland, North Sea, for post-phytoplankton bloom and carbon turnover... | ecosystem: Environmental > Aquatic > Marine >... | reverse complement strand
TGAGGATTGTATCTCCAAGCAAATGGTTGCTTTGTCCACGAACCGCTCAGCCGTGGAGGATTTTGGGATTGACCTGGCCCATATGTTCCCCTTTTGGGATTGGGTAGGCGGACGCTATTCCCTGTGGAGTGCAATTGGTTTATCGATCATGCTTGCGGTTGGTCCAGATCACTTTGAGGCCCTTCTTGAGGGAGCATATGAAGAAGACGAGCGCGTTCAGGAAGAGGGTGTTGAAAGCGTTTCGGGTATTCTCGCCATGTTGAGTGTCTGGTATGGGAACTTTTTTGGAGTGGAGACCCACGCCGTTCTTCCTTACGACCAATACCTTCACCGCTTTCCGGCCTTTTTGCAGCAAGCGGATATGGAGAGCAATGGAAAAGCTATAGATCGCAACGGGAAGAGGACCACGCACGAAACGGGTTCGATCATTTGGGGGGAGCCCGGTACAAACGGTCAGCACGCATTCTATCAGTTAATTCACCAAGGGACTAAGCTGATACCGTGTGACTTCATTGCCTTTGCACAGTCGCTGAATCCAACGGGCGACCACCACCATAAACTGATGGCCAACTGCTTTGCGCAGGGCATGGCGTTGATGCAAGGAAAGGACGAGGTCACGGTGCGAAAAGAGTTGGTCGCGTCTGGAATGGATAGCGTTCAAATCGATGCCTTGTTGCCTTATAAGGTGTTTAAAGGAAACATACCTACTACCACGCTCCTCTTTGATCGATTGACGCCGCGTAGACTTGGTCAGTTGATTGCCATCTATGAGCATAAGATCTTGATTGAAGGCTTGCTGCTCAATGTATACAGTTTTGATCAGTGGGGTGTTGAACTTGGGAAGGAGTTGGCTAAGCCTGTGCTGAAAAATATTTTAGACCGCACCGAGGTAGACGACTTAGATGCGAGCACGCGAGGATTGATTATGGCAATGCAGAACTTTACAAATCGTTCGTCGTAAAAGAGAGGGAAACTTGGCAACACCGATGAATATATTAGTTGTGGAAGACGAAAGCTTAATCGCCGAAATGGTAAGGGTTATGCTGGAAGATATGGGGCATCATGTTCCGTTCGTCGCCTATAACTACCATGCAGCAGCGCGATTCTTGGAGGAGGAGGAAATAGGTTTTGCAGTATTCGATATTAATTTAAAGGATGGGTCGGAAGGAATAGAGTTGGCCAAGAAGGCGAATAGTTTGAACATTCCTTTTATGTTCCTGACGTCGTATTCAGACAAGGCCACGATCGACTTGGCAAAGGTCACTAAACCTGGTGCCTACGTTATAAAACCATTTATTGAAGAAGAGTTGTATTCAGGCATTGAAATGTCATTGATGCACTTATCACCAAAAAAGGAAGGCACTATAAAGATCAAGGATGGACACAGAAACATAGTTATAAAGACGGCCGAAATCATCTTAGCCAAAGCTGATAACGTCTACATCGAAATCTACACTACCTCTAAGCGATACCTTGTTAGGCAATCCCTTACGGCTTTTACGGAATCCTTTTGCAATGAGGATTTCATCCGTGTGCACCGATCCTTTGTTGTCAATAAGAATTTCATTACAACGCACAGTAAGACAAGCATGCAACTCGGGGAGTTTGAGGTGCCGATTTCTCGTACGTACAAGGAAGATGTGTTGCTTCAACTCGAGGCTTGAAGCCCACATACGTAAAACTAACATTCGCAACAATTGAACGCTTCCCAGCACGGCATTCGTAAAATTTAATTCTATATTTGAGATAGAAAGTCAAACCGAAAGGTTTCTACATAATCCTCAATCCGTACATGGCGATTTTTTAAATCGCTAGCCAGCCCTCTCAGGGCTGGTTTTTTTTACCCCTTAATTTCCTCTTAGAAAAGAGCAAAAAAAAGGCGGAACGACAGTTCCACCTCTTCAATGATGTGCTTTATCGTTAGAATTTACCTAGAAATTCTGTCACCTGCTCCTTAACATGCGCTTTCATTTCTGATGTCAAGCCATGGTGGCAAGCTAGCAGCATTCCACCACGCATTACGCGATCTGCTTCCGCATAACCGTCGCTCGATCGCTTGCAGGTTACGTCCTTAAAGCCTGGCTGCCGCAGGATGTTTCCGGTGAAGACTGTGCGTGTCTGGATGTTTCTGTTCTCGAGAAAAATCTGCATTTCAGATCGCCTGAAAGGTGCGTCATCTCTCAATGTAAGCGCCAATGCCAACCATCCAGTGCGACTGTTTGGCAATTGTTTGGGTAGGATGAACCACTCTTCGTATTGCTTGAAAAAGTCTGCCATCTCCGAGAAATTCTCCTCTCGAGCGACGATGTTCTGGTCGAGCTTTCCGAGCTGTACCAATCCAAAGGCAGCTCCCATCTCTGAAGGCTCGATGTTGTAGCCGGGCTCAGCGAAGATGAATTTGCTGTCGTAGGGAATTCCATCCACTTCAACATTGAAGCGATTCTCGATGGTCTCAGACTCAATGAAGAGGCTAGAGGAGCGTCCCCATGAGCGCAGGAGCTTTCCGCGTTCAAAATGATCCTTGTCACGCACAGTAAGCATACCGCCGTTACCCGCACAATTGATCACATGAGAGCCGTAAAAGCTAGTGACAGACATATCTGAATACTTTCCAGCGCTCTCGCCGTTAATCGTTGCACCTAAGGTGTCTGCCGAGTCTTCAATAACGAACAAACTATACTTATCTGCCAAAGCGCGCAGCTTTTCCCAGTTCGGAAGGTTACCAATCAGGTTTGGGATCATCAAGGCCTTCGTCTTGTCGGTAATCATTGCCTCTACTTTGTCCGTATCGATGTTGTATGTGCCCGACTCTACATCCACGAAGGAAGGGACGAGTTTGTTACGCACAAGCGGTGCTACAGTAGTAGAAAAGGTGAGGGCCGGGGTGATGACCTCGCTACCTTCCGGAAGGTTCATCAGTTCAACAGCCAGATAGTTCGCCGAAGACCCACTGTTGAGCATGATGCCATAAGGCTTGTCAAACAGCTTGGCGATTCGTTCTTCCATCTCACGGACGTTCTTGCCCATTTGGGTGCTCGTGCGGAGCACGTTAACCACGGCTTCGATCTCTTCTTCTCCGTGAACCGTCATCCCGTAAGGGACGCGAATCATCTCTTTGGTGTCATTGCTCATCGCTTATCTAGAGGTGTTTTTAAGTTGTTTCAAATAGTCGTCGACATTCGACCAGCGAAAGTCGGGAAATTCTCGATTGAATCTTGCAGCGCTCATACCTCCCATCAAGGGGCGTTCGGCGGCAGGGGCAAGTGATTTGGTTGTTACGGGATTGATCTGAGTACCATCATGCCCAAAGTAGGAGGCAATCCGTTCGGCGAGCTGCACTCGATTCAAATAGTCGGTACTGGCGAGGTGATAAACCCCGTGCTTCTTAGACGCCAAGAGCAATCGGATGGCTCTGGCAACGTCCCAGGCGTTCACAGGTGTGGCGTACTGGTCCATCGGCAGGTTGAGATCCATCGCATCTCCATTTCGCATGTTTTCGCTGAGTCGTGCAATAAAGTTCTTTCCTCGGATTTCGTCTCCATACACATTCGTGATGCGGCAAATCAAATAATTGGAAAGCTTCGCTTGAACGTGTTGTTCAGCCTCCAACTTGTGCTTCCCGTACATGCTCAGTGGATGCACGTTGTCCTCTTCTGTGTAAAAGCCCTTCTTCCCGTCAAAGACATAATCCGTACTGAGGTATACCAATGCGGCATTGTATTTCTTGGCCAAAGCCACCGCATTTTTGGTTGAGGTGACGGTCTTTTCAAAGCTCTCCTCCGGGTGCTCTTCACAGTAATCTACCCAAGTCAGTGCTCCACAGTGCACAATCACCTCTGGTGAAAATTGATCTACCAGCGCAAGATCATCTTTCGTAGGAGCTAGTGTGTTGAAGAATACCGTCTGCTCTGTTTCGAATGAGAAATGAGTGCCGATGCATTCCCAGCCTTCAGCCTTAAAATGTTTTAGGCAGTTGCCTCCGACGAGTCCAGATGCTCCAAGTATTAGTGTTCGCATGCTTATTACTTCGCTTGAATTTGAATTCTCCAGTTCACAAAGCCCCGGAAGATACCCGCTATTATCAGAGGAAGGATGGCCATATGGAGCATTTGAGGTAGGATGGGAAAGGTGATCAATGTGAGGATTAACATACCACCGTATATCAACCAATAATAGCGTCGAATGTTGGCATTGCCTAGAAATGGAAGTATCAACCAATGCGTAGGCCAAGCCCAGAGAAGGTTGAAGTTGTGCATCGTTCCGGTATGGTCTGTAATAAACCATAGAAAGAATACCAGTATTCCAACGGCTCCTGTGAGGAACAAGTAAAAAAGGTCAATACCAATCCATAAGCGATGCCTACGGTATCCAACCGCTGATAAACTGAGTAAAATGCCTGCGATGATCCACATGAGGGGAATGGGGTCAAGCACCGACCATTTCACTTCCCACTCTGGATGGTTCAGCAAGGTGCGGGTTTGCTTTACCAAGGGCTTATCATCTAATGTCGCTCCTCTATATGCACGCATCAATTCATACGGGAGGAAAACGTATTCACTGCTTGACACCACCTTATCACAGGGCGGTCCGAGTCCTAAATCAATCCCTAGGTCGCCCCAAGGGTGAAAGATGAGGTATTCATCGATCATGTTGCGAAACGTCGGCTTCCCCTCTCGCTGCATTAGAGGGAATTTGATCGCACTCTCGGCAAGGGTGGTGTCTAAAACGTCTCTTAAGCGCGACGAGCAATTGTCGTAAAAGAAGTCGTAGAGGTAATACTTGTTTTCGGGTTTCGCATTCCAAACGAGGTAGTTAAAAATGGCTTGCTTCTGCTCCAAGTTAAGGTCTAGGATTTGCTCGATCACTCCGCGCTCTTCGTATTGATAACTGCGGATGAAATTCGACATGGAGCTAGGTGAAACCATGTAGTTCAAACGACCCATTGCGAAGTTGAAGTAGAAATCTTCGTCGAATGAAAACGTGCCGTAGTTGAACACGACATCTAGGTTGTGGGTCGGGTCAAGTACGCGCATCGCACTGTGGCCAAAAAGGGAGTAGAGCTCTGCTCCTGGACTGCATGTAAGCAAGGAGATTTCAGCCGATTCACTCAGTTCTATTTGAGATTTAGCGTTGTAATATGTGATTGTTAAAACGCAGAATACCAGTATAATATGATTAATGAGTTTAAGCATAAATAAAAGGAGATTGAAATGTCTCTAAACCTTCAAACGCTTGATCTCTTTCCGAGCGAATGGGATGCGCAATGGGCCAGTCAAATCCAAAGGAATCGATACGGATTCCGTCGTCTGCATTGGGGGCGTGAACGGTGGATGTAAGGTACACCATACACGTATTGTCTTCCAACACGGCGAACCCATGTGCCACTCCTTTGGGTAGGTATACGGCCTTGTAATTCGTTGCGCTCAATTCAACTTGGGCTGCCTGTCCATAGGTTGGACTTCCAATGCGGATATCTAGGATAACGTCGAGTAATTTACCCGAGGTGCAATACACAATTTTAGCATGATCATATGGCGGGTGTTGAAAGTGCATACCGCGTATGACGCCTTTTTGATTGGTAGAGTAGAAGCTTTCGCGAAACTCACCGTATAAACCTTGGTCCTCTAAGGTGTCTTTGTGGTATGTCTTCACGAACATGCCGCGTTCATCCCCTGCATGAAAGAGGTCTATTTCGAAAACGCCTGGAATGCTCGTCTCGGTGAAATTTTTCATCCTAGTCCAAAATAACGTTCAATCTGAGCGCTGGTGAAGTTGAAGGCATCGTTGCGGCCGTTCTTATACCAATCCATGGTCCATTCTACCGCTTCCGCAGAGGTGAACCGAGGCGCCCAATGCAAGTCTTGTTGCGCCTTTTCAATGGCGAGTTTTAGTAATCCCGCTTCGTGCGGTTTCTCAGTGATTTCTGGGGTTTGGTATGAACCTTCACCCCACTGGTCGATGGCCAGTTCGCACATGTCTTTTACGTTGCGCTCATCGTTAGGGTGCGGTCCGAAATTATACCCCTGGGCAAATTTCGAAGGATCTTCAGCCATGTGGGCGGCGAGCATCAGGTATCCATTGAGAGGGTCTAGCACGTGCTGCCAAGGCCTTACGGCCGAGGGATTGCGGATGATAACTTGCTCTCCGGCGATCAATGCCCGGGCAATGTCTGGCACCAAACGATTTTCACTCCAATCTCCGCCACCGATCACGTTGCCACTTCTTGCAGAGGACAAGCTTTGAAGATGTGCAGAGTAGTCTTTTGGGTTTAGGAAAGAGTTACGATAGGAGCCTATGGCAAGTTCTGCGCAGGCCTTTGAATTGCTGTATGGGTCATAACCTCCTATACGCGCATCCTCAGAATATGGGGCGCTTGTTTCAAAGTTCTCATACACTTTGTCCGTCGTGATCATCACCGAGGCACAAGGCTTTTTCAAGGCTCGGAGTGCGTCCATCACGTAGATGGTCCCCATTACATTCGTTTCATAGGTCTCAACCGGAATGGAATAAGAGTCAATGACCAATGCTTGTGCAGCGAGATGAAAAACGAAGTCCGGCTGAAATGCGTCCATTTCCTTCTGAACGCGCTCCCGGTCTCGTATATCAGCAATCACCGAGGTGCAAAGCGAGTCGCCTCCTATGAGGTTGTAAAGGTCGTTGTCGTGCTTAGGCGCTAGAGAGTATCCTTTGACGTACGCGCCTAGCTTGTGGAGGATCAGGAGGAGCCACGCCCCCTTAAAACCGGTATGTCCGGTGAGGAATACCTTCTTGCCTTCAAAGGTTTCTTTCAGCATATCCGCTTACCAGTTTTTCCATTTGGGGTGTTCCTCCCACATGGTGTTCAAGTCAATGTTGTCGCGCAAGGTGTCCATGCACTTCCAGAATCCCTCATGGCGGTAAGCGGCCAATTGTCCGTCTGCAGTCAACTGCTCCAATGGATATCGCTCCCACATGACATTGTCTGCATCATCTGGCAAATAATCGAAAGTTTTTGGTTCACAGATGAAGAAGCCACCGTTGATCCATGCACCATCTTCTTTGGGTTTTTCTGCAAATTCGGTTACGGTGTCTTGGTCGTCGAGGCCAATCATGCCGAAACGACTTCCAGGTTGCACAATGCTCATGGTGCAAGCCGCACCCTTTGCTTCATGAAACTTCAGTTGCTCGTCCATGTTGATGTCACACACGCCGTCACCATAGGTGAGCAAGAAACGCTCCTCGCCAATGTATTGCTGAACCCTTTTTAATCGCCCGGCTGTCATCGTCTCCAGACCTGTATCTACAAGGGTGACTTTGAAATTCTCCGCGTTACTATTGTGGATGGTGAGGTCGTTGTTGCTCAGATCAACCGTCATGTCTGAGTTGTGAAGGAAATAGTGATAGAAGTATTCTTTGATCACATAGCCCTTATATCCGCAACATACGATGAACTCGTTATGCCCATAAGCGGCGTACATCTTCATGATGTGCCAGAGGATCGGTTTGCCGCCGATCTCGATCATGGGCTTGGGCTTGAGGTGGGATTCTTCGCTGATGCGGGTTCCCTTTCCACCCGCAAAAATGACAACCTTCATGTGTGGTCTTTAGGATTTGCAGCAAATATAACAGCCCGAGGGGAGAGCAGGGGTTAAGAATTCGTAATACGAGGACTGAAATGACCTACCAGTTCAGGTCGCTGAACTTCTTCTTTCCATCTAAGAAATACGCCTTGATGATGGATTTTGGATAAATACCAGATCTAGAGTAACTTACGGCCCATTCACTCAGCGCTTTCCGTTTGTTGAGCCACTTTCCAATGTTCAAGAGAAAGCTCCAATGAGCGCTGATGATGGCGAAGGATGCTTTGACTTGACCACGCATGATCATGTTTAGAAACGCCAATGCATCCAGCACCAAACGCGCAAATATCTTCGTGAAAAGCTCATCAGAGGGCAGGTTTTTGACCATCATAATCAGGTTGTTGCGATGGTTGCGAAAGGTTTTTTCAGGGCTTCCATAAGCAATCACGGCCCCTCCAATGTGGTATACCACAGAAGATGGACACACCAGAATCTTAAACCCTCGGTTTTTGATGCGCCAGCACAAATCAATCTCTTCCATGTGGGCGTAGAAATCGTCGTCTAGTCCCCCACTTTCTTCATATACCTTGGATCGAATAAAAAAGCAGGCTCCAGAGGCCCAGAAAATCTCGCGCACGTCGTCGTACTGTCCCGCGTCTTTCTCAGTGTCGTAGAAAAGCCTACCTCTACAAAAAGGATAGCCAAGGCTGTCGATAAACCCGCCAGAGCCTCCAGCATATTCAAAGCTGTCTTTCTCATGCCAAGACCGGATCTTGGGTTGGATCACCGCCACTTTCGAATCGTTGTCAAATAATTCGACAACAGGTTCAAGCCAATTTTTTGAGATCTGAACATCTGAACTCAACAGACAGAAAATCTCCGCATCTATTTGCGCTAATCCGAGCTTGTATCCGTTCGTGAACCCCTTGTTCACTTTAATGGTGATGGTATTGATCTGGTCGCCCAGTGAAAGCAAGTACTCTTGGGTGCTGTCGGTGGACGCGTTGTCGATCACGAAAATACCGTAGTCCTGTGCGTCTGGCATGTGAGCAATGACTTCGGGCAGGAATTGCTCGAGTAAATCCCGGTTGTTGTAGCACAGCAGAGCTATCGCTACTTTCACTTTTGGAAAAGGAGATGTTGCCTTCACGTATCGCTCGGATTCGGCTGCAATGTTAGCCATTCGCCGTGGTTTGACGAAATCCCATCATTGATGAATACTAGAAGGTGGATGAGAAGGTGGCGTCTTATTTCTCGCATTTGATGTCACTGAATAAGAGGGTTGATGGCGAATGACGGAGGACGGAACTTCTCCATCTTCGTTTTGTACTTAACTTCGACGCTCTTCATCTATATCCGCCTCAACGCAAGCCGTATTTCACTCGAACAACACATACAAATCTCTTTTCCAGTAAAGCGCGTATTCCTTTGGGGTATGATGGGCGTGGGAAAGACAACCACTGCCAAAAAATTGGCTGCTCGATTGGCGTGGGACGTGGTCGACTTGGATGATGTCATAGAACATCTCGCTGGAAAATCGATTCCCATGATCTTCTCGGAAGCGGGGCAAGAGGAGTTTAGAAATCTTGAGCAGCAGGCACTGAAGTCGCTTCATGCGCAAGAGCGGGTGGTCATTTCTACTGGGGGAGGGACGCCTGCCTTCTTTGACAATGCCGACATCATGCTGGAAACGGGGCTGTGCGCTTGGCTGGATGCTCCGCTGGGCATGCTTGTTCATCGCTTAAGCAACGCAAAAACGCCACGTCCTCTTTTGGAGGGGATGTCTGAAGAAGAAATGATGAAACGCCTGCAGTCCTTGCTCGATGAAAGGCATTCCTCTTATGGAAGGGCCCACATGATTCTCTCGATGAATAACCTGTCGGTGCAGCAGGCGGTTGATACCCTCTCAGGGATCATTCTAAGTAGATCGTAGGCTTGGGTTCAATGACCAGCTGAATGTGTTCCTGGAGGGTGGTCGCCAAACTGAGGCCGGTGAGGTCGCTTTGGATCGGAAATCGCCGATGCTTTCTATCCACCAAACAAGCCGTGATCAATACCTTAGGTCCTTGCTCAGAAATTGCCGAAGCAGCCCGCATCATCGTATCGCCGGATTTCACCACGTCGTCTACGAGCACTACCGAACGCCCTCTGATGGATGCGCTTAGTTTGTTCATATCATCCAGACTCTCTACGTCGATCGTCGCATTTTTGACCTTCAATTTTGAGATCTTCCCGATGTTTTTAATCAATTGCGCCGCCACCCATACGCCGCGAGGTTCGATGCCAATAACGGTTACTTCTTCCTCTTGATAGCAGTTCTCTAGGATCTGAAATGCGATGCGCTTCAGGGTACGCTCGATGCGCACGTCGTCCATGATGATGGTCTTCATGTTGGTTCTTGTTCTACGTCAAAGGTAGAAATCGTCCTTTTCGCGGAGGGCAATGCGCTGCTTTATTACTTTTAGGCCTGTGAACGCTCTACGCCTGCCTTTGGTTTTATGGATGTTTGCTTTGGTATTGCTCTGTACGCCATTGCAAGCACAGGTGCGGGTTAGTGGCGCTGTTGTGCACAAGGACGAGCCTCTTGCTGAAGTGACGATCAAGGTGATTAAAGATGGCACTGTGCTCCGAACGATGCTAGCAGACCGAAAGGGGCGATTCGAGACCGATATTCCACTGGGAAAGTCATACACCTTGCTTTTTGTTCGGCTCTTCATGTTACCCGTCGCAATTGATGTCAATACCGAGCACGATTCCGATGAGGAAGTGCTTTACGATGTTCCGCTCAAGATGCGGATGTATAACCGATATGCAGGTATGTCTGAGGCGAAGGCCAGGAAGAGCATTGGAAAGATCAGTAGAACGGGCACCGGAGAGGAAACATTTACGTTCACTCCCTACGCCAAGGTCATTGAAGAACTGAAGCCTCTGTATGCAGAATCCGAACGCAGAGAAGCGCTGGGCGAAGACCCCGTAGCCTCAGAGACGTTTACGATAGATCTAACGGAAGATGGTGAGGCCTCAATCGTAGAATCTACCGAATCTGCACCATTGAAATCTGAGGTTGAAAAAGCAACCCCTTCTGACGCTGAGGCAAATGAAGCACCAGATCGAATCGGGAGGTCTGCGGATCGATTTGAAGTCGTGGAGCAAGCGAAAGGCCTCGAACGAGAGCATCTGAAAGAATCCAAAAACCGCTCGGGGTTCGCAAATCAACGAAGTCACCAAGAAGGGGAAGCGTATATTGAAGCTTCTAAGGAGCTTCGACGTGAATTGAAAGTCGAAGATGATACGCGCGATCATGAAATTGCAGAAGCCCGCATTCAAAAGCAAGCTGAGCAAGATCAGTTGTTGGTGAAGACTGCGAGCGGTCCGTCGCCGTTTCGGCATAACCCGATTTCAACCCTCGTAAAGCACTCCATTGACGACGGTACCTTCGTTTATGATGAACGCTTGCTGGTGGAAGACGACGGAGTGAGGTGTGAATACCGCAAGGCAGTGTATAACTGGTTGCTTTTTGATGTAACCTACTATTCAAAGGATGATAAGGAGATCAGTGAAGAAGAGTTTGATGAGGTCAAGCGTACGTTCGGTATTTAGTGTTTGGTTTCTCGCTTTGTTGTTCACTTGTTCTGCGAGTGCCCAGATGGCGAGCTTCAAGCACTATGGCTTGGACAAGAGCATCTTTCCAAGTAGAATAGAATGCATTGATCAAACCGATCATGGCGAACTGCTCATTGGAACCTTGGCCGGATTAGTGATTTATGATGGGTTTGAGTTTACAACCAAAAGCGTTAAATCCGGATTGGCGGAAAGTTCTATTTCCTCCCTCAGCGCCATCAAAGACCGTGTGTACATTGGGCATTGGGCCGGCAATATTTCTATTTACCATGTGCTGGCGGATACTTTTAGTGTTTGGAACACGGCGGCTGCCTTTGATTATGCATCGGTGGTCCAAATCATTCCGGTGGGAGAAGATTTGGTGTACGCCATTACCTCCGATGACCGCATGTTTACGGTCAAGAATGGGATTCCAGAACGCATTGCTTTACCCGCAAATGGTTTGTCTGTCCGTGTAAAGGAAATGCATGTACAAAACGAACGAGAGATCGTGGTGACCACAGCAGGAATTTACCAACGAAGCAAACATCAACCTTGGAAGTTAGTCTATCAGGCCGAGGATGGAATGACCATCGAGTCGGCCTTACCTATGGCTTCGGGCCGTTGGGCACTGGCATACCATGACCGTATTCGCTTGTACGCAGAGCAGGCGGGACAATGGACGTTGGAACAAGAAGTTTCATTGGATTTTCCAGGGAAAGCTTTGATTGAAGATCCCGCAGGGAGAATCTGGGTGCGTACCAGTGATAATGGAGTCTACCGATATGATCCAAGTACGAAAGGACTCGTCCACTTTGAACGCCAGAATGGATTGAGCTACAACCAGGTGAGAGCGATGTTCACAGATCGTGAAGGCAACGTTTGGATAGCTACGGCGGCCGGCTTAGATCAGTTCTTGGGCGATGCGTTTACACTGATCGATCAGCGTTCGGGACTGGAAGGAGGATTGGTTTGGGATGTGGAGTTGGCGAATGGAAAATTTTTCGCCTTGACGCCAAACGGGATTCTCACGGGGAAGGCGAGCGTTGACGCGGATGAGTTGAAAGTGGATGCGTTCATTCCGATCGACGTAACGGGGCCTAAACAAGCGGCATTTGATGGGGCTTCCGCCATCTGGATAATGGATCAAGATGGGGACCTATGGAAGCTGAATACACCGACCGATGAGGTGCAGGCGTACAACAACCTTCAGGTAGGCGTCAATTGCTTGGAGTTGGTCAATGGCGCATTATGGGTCGGTACCGACGAAGGTGTTTTTGTGATGGATGAAGGGAAGCCTGTTTCACAAATCACGGCAGAAACTGGCCTGGCGGGGGATAAGGTAACGGGTATTTACTACTCCCGAGACAGAAACGAAACTTGGATTACAGTGTTAGGTGCGCCTACTACATTGTATTACGAAGGGAAGTTCAGGCAATTTGGTGCGGCGGAAGGCATTAGTTCCAGTGTCATTCAAGATGCTGCCTTCGATCAGCAAGGATTGGTCTGGTTCGCCACCTATGACAAGGGGGTGTTTCGATACCTCGGCGACGGCAGTTTTGAGGCCTTGAGTAACGTAACGGAACTGACTTCCAATACCACATTCGCTATCGAAGTGGATGAACAAGGCGTTGTTTGGGTAGGCCACAATTGGGGTGTTGACGCCTATGATCCACAAACAAAAGAGCAACGGTGGTACGGCGAGGACGATGGGTTTATGGGAGTAGAGGTGAACGCCGGTGCAATGCGCCTTGGTACGAATGGCATTTTATGGATGGGGACATTGATGGGAATGTTGCGCTTTGATCCGTCACTGATACACAGCAATGAGGTGGAACCGAGCCTTGAAGTTCAAGCGGCTAAGTTGGGTGCGATTGACCTCCTTGCCGAACACCCACGCATGGATTTTTTGAGCACTGCGAATGACCTGACCGTACGTTTCAGTTCCATTGCATTGAAGAACCCAGCGCGCAATCGCTACTACTATCGACTGAAAGGGGTACATGAAAATTGGAGGGAAATGGACGAGCCTGGCACCGTCGAGTACATTTCACTGCCACCCGGAGACTTCATCTTTGAATTGAAAGCTTGCAATGACTCAGACGTGTGCTCTAAAGAAGCTTTCGCCCTTAATTTTAGCATCTATCATCCCTTTTACAGGACCTGGTGGTTCTATACGATCGTATTCCTCCTTGTCATCTTAGCCATTTTCTTTATGGATCGCTACCGTGCGGTGAATTTGTTGGAGCAAAAGCACGAGGTGGAGGAACAACTAGCGTTGAAAGAGCAGCACATGGTTGACCTCCGAGAAGATATGCGCCGGGTTGGACGCCGACTGGAAGAAGATGCCTCGATCATTGAAGTGTTGGAGGAAACAGCCAATGACCGATCAATGCAGACGTGTGAAGTATTACAACACTTTAAATTGTATCAGCGGAAACTGGAAAACGTGAGCTCAGATGGCGTCTTATGTTTCAGCAGTCAAGCCTATCACCTTGTCATCCTTGTTGACGTTGGGGTAGTGGGAAATGCGGCTCACGCTCTGCGTTCTGTGTTGCACACTAAAATGGAGAAGGCAATGCCAACGTCCCACGAACCATCGGAAATTCTTGCGGCGTGGGAATTTTCCGTGAAGGCACTGGAGAACAAATTCACTAAATTCAAAGGAGTGCAGTGGTTCCTTTACACTTCGGATAATGACAAGGCGTACGCCGCGCAAAATGGATTAGAAGCGTTTACCTTCAACAAGACGTCAGCGCAAGAATTATTGATCCAAGGAAATCCCCAAGTGAGCCTCGTCGAGGATGGCTTGTGGGCAGTGAATTCGCAAGATGCGATTGC
>Ga0055584_100004296_pt1 | contig 14001 bp, 6 predicted proteins | sample OSDHelmetaG_FD_58716 | JGI IMG/M metagenome (GOLD analysis project Ga0055584, IMG submission 58716) | Pelagic marine sediment microbial communities from the LTER site Helgoland, North Sea, for post-phytoplankton bloom and carbon turnover... | ecosystem: Environmental > Aquatic > Marine >... | reverse complement strand
TCAAAACCACTTCCTTCCAACCGGTAAAAAAGCTAGTTTATTAGACTTCGATAAACTTAATAACTTCTCCAAAAATGAATTCCCTGATGTATTGGAATATGTTGATTCAGGAGTTATCACGCTAGCCCAATATATCAGATCTTTAATGCCAGCTAGTCATGGTCTGATTCCAAGTCCTTTATTAGACGCTTGGTACCGGAGAGAAGGTAGTATTTCTTCGATGCATTATATTGGTAACGACGACAGTGAGCTGTCATTAGCTGGCGATTTCTTTCTGGGGAAAAATGTCGATCCTTCGCTTCTGTTAGCCGTATGTCTTCATAAGGGGATAAACGGTTGTGGCATTTATTTAGATACATTTTACGGAACTACCGATAATGTTCGCCCTCTGATTCATATTGATTTGAGGGAGGAAAACAGAAAATCCTTCTGGATTAGAACGAGAGTTAAAAATATCGATCCTTCCTTACCTGGAAACGAGCGTGGAAACGTCCAATATATTTATCCGGCTAATTCGCCAGAAGAATTCTTAAAAGCTTCTAGAGCTTTAGAAGAGTATAGACGTTTCCGAGTCTCTAAGGATTGTTATTATTGATAATTGTTTAATCTTAAGATTTCATATCCTTGGTTATTTCATTACAATAAACACAAATTTCTTTCTTATTTTTTTGAACCCTAAAGATGTTTCTAAGTAACAAGAAATTACAGGTGATACTCTCATCCATCAGATGTGAAACCTGTATTTCCAAACAAATTTCAAATATATATTAAATTATTGAACTACAGTAAGTTCTTTAATTAAATTCCAAGAGGAAGAAAGCAATGGCTTTAAAAATTAAACCTAAAAAAACAATCCGTATGACGAAACAGGAAGTGACTAACGAAGTTCTTGAGGACGAAGTTCTTGAAGATGAAACGCTTGAAGATGAAACGCTTGAAGATGAAATTCTTGAGGACGAAGTTCTCGAAGAAGAAACTCTTGAAGATGAATTCGAAGACGAAGACGAGGGTGAAACCGAACCCGAGCCTGCGGTTAAGAAAACAGTAGCTGCTAAACGTTCAGCGCCTGCTAAGAAAACAGTAGCCAAGAAAACAGTAGCTGCTAAACGTTCAGCGCCTGCTAAGAAAACAGTAGCTGCTAAGAAAACAGTAGCTGCTAAACGTTCAGCGCCTGCTAAGAAGGAAGATGTTTCTTCTGAAATTAGCAACGCGTTTGGTTTTGGCGGCAAGAAAGCTGCTGCACCAACACGGGTTTTTGAAGTAGGTGAGCGTATCACGAAACAGGAAGTAGTACGCCAATTTAAGGAACACCTGCAAGGTACCGAATTCGAAGTACCTAACTTAGCTGCAGCACAATCACTCTTTGATACTTTCGAAGAGTTCTTGGGTGGTACGATTATGAATCACCCATTCAGCTTCATGGGTGGTCTCTTCTCCCATCGCAATCAGGCCGCAGTTGTTCGACAACCCCCTACGACGGCTGAAGACTACTTTATCCCAGCTCACACCGTCGTGAAGTGGTCTAAACAGACCGAAGATGTACCAGCTATCCCAGGCCGTCAACGGCCAGACGGGGATGGTTTCGAGGCTGGAACCTTTGATGGTAAGAAATTCAAAGTGAATAAGGCTAATCAAGAAATTGTTGACGACCAGATCGCTCAACAATAATCTTTAAATAAAGGGAAGGGTCTCCGGATCCTTCCCTCTTATTTTAATTTTATTTATAGGCTGAAAAAGATGACCGAAGAAAATAAGAATGTGGAAAAAGTTGAAGTTACAGATGAAATTTCCGTCTCTGATTTATCAGAAGGTGTGGAAACCAACATGCTAGCTAACTACAGCGTATTGGAAAATGGCGATGTCTCCGTAAATCTATCTGAGAAATCAATAAGCTATTTACAGTCTATCGGTAGTAAAATTAGTTTGGTAAGAAAATCTATAGAACAGGCTCAAGGTAATTTAGCCTTGATGCATGAAGCTATTTGCAGTGCAAATGACGAATTAGATATAGATGTGCATCGAGTTATTTATTATAATAAAGAAAAAAATGTCTTTGATTTCAAAAACCCTGAGAACCCTGAAGAACAGGTTGTTGTTGAACTAGCCCCTAAAACTTCTGAACGGTTAATTAGTATTCTTGAAGCTTTAGACTCCCTCGATACCAAACTTAATGAAGCGCAAGCTTCCCTTATGACCTTCTTGGAAGTGCTATTATCCAACGTAGAAGGTACAGGTGATTTTGACGTTTCCACATTCGGAATTCGTTTCTCAGAAGATTCTAGACAGATTACATTTGAGAAAATAAATGTTGATTTCGAAGATGATCTTGAACTAGCTCAAGATGAAGGCATTTCAAAGACAGAAGTTGATAGCGAAAGCTGATAAATACCCTAGAACCTAATGCGGTTCTAGGGTATTCTTACGACCCGAGGATGAATTATGAAAGTTTTAGAAATCGAAAAAAATGGTAACGGGTTCAGCACTATTAACTTTAATCCAGAATTGGTAATACCATACTTGGACGATTTAGTTGAGAAGTATAACGTAGTCAGACTGGACAGATTTCTTGAAACCGATCCAGACATCGATAATTACTTCGAGTTTTATACAGAATTCGTTTTGTATTTTATGGGTAACATATTTGAAGAGAAAGGTGAGTTTTATGAAGAGTTTTTGAATAATGCCTTTCTGTCTGGAAATTCTAACTTCCCCCAGCACATTAATACTATTTCTGAAGAACTTCTTTTAGAATACATAGATGTGATTTTCTTTATCTTATCTTTTAGAATTTTCTTACTTAAAGTGGCCGATAAACTTAAGATTCGCTGTCTGAACTTAACCAATCTAAATTTCAATTATTCTTTTACACATACGGGAAAAAACGAAAGTCTGGTTCATTCTTTTCTGAAAAACCACGTTAACTTAGTTTCCATCCAAAGAGCCTTCGCACCTAGAAAGATCCATAAAGATTATAAGGATTTCTCTATGGAGGAATTTCTGATCCGAGCCTCGTTTGCGCTTAACGTTTCTTTCACCAGATTGGTAGTAGACCTTCTAACTTTTAAAAACGTTGAAGAGGAATTAAACGTGAAGTTCTTGTCTGAATTTAGTATAGTAGTGGATAACTCTAATATACACGAGAACAGCTCTTTGGTCTGCGACCGAGTTAACCGCTTGTTCTCTGAAAAGCTCAACATAATTGATCGAGATTTTAAACCTCTTAACATATAACTTAAAAATAGTGCTAACGTAGAATTCTGCGTTAGCACTATTTTTTTTTTTTAGAAAATGTACAGGTCGGAACCTAAATCCCGTAAGGTTATTTCGGATTCCAGATCTGAAAATTCGATATTTAAACAGGAACTTAAGTCAATTAATCCTATAGACTCTATTCTTACTGATAGGTTTCTTATTTTCGCTTCGCTGTCTAGATTCTTAAAAGAATGGAGACCTATCAATTCGTCTTTAACTATAACTTCTTCATAAAATTTAACTGTCTCGAAATAGAAGTTACTCAGTTTAGAACCAAATAATTCGATAGCCTCCACTTTTTCTCTAAATTTGTAAAACGAATCGTCGATATTTCTTGTTACGAGATCAAGGAAATTATACAGGATTATGAAAGCTGTAGAGTTCTTGAAGTCTAGGGTGTCTAGACTTATATCTCTTAACCTTTCTATCATTTTAGACAAAATATTTTTTCTCTCGTAAACCCGCTCTCTTAGCAAAACTCTAGACAACTCTAAGAAACATTTGGCCCTTACTTCATTATCCAATTGATACTCTACAGATCCGTTCATTTCCTTTTTAACATAGCTGTTTCTGAAGTCTAAGAACAAACCGTCGTATATTTCTACTCTAAAGTCTTTATCACTCATATCCTTGTTAACAAATTCTACTACGTTTATATCTTTTAGAAAGAATTTCTCACATAATTCTGGATTTGATAAGTATGTCAGCTCTAGAATTTTATTTGGATTTGTAGATTCAAATATGGTAATTCCAGCGTCCTCAAAGTTCTTGGTTTGAAACAAGAAGAAATAATTCTTAAATATTTCCATATCAAATAATTCGAGAGACTCGGCCTTTTCATACCAAACATCATAATCTTCTGTCATATCATTAATCCTTCTTTGATTTTTTCTCTTACCCTATCGGAACCCTCTTTCTTCAAACTCTCAGTTATTCTAATGGTAGCTTCAGTAACACTACAAAGTTCATTCCCTTGCTTAGTGTTAATTGTATCCAGTCTTAAGTTGTCTTGAGTTTGTAAAGTCTTCTCCTTAGCGTTCTCCATGTTTTTCATATACTTGGAGTAGTTTTTAGAACTTCGGATTAGGCTTTGGATTAAATTCTTTATTATGTTTCTTCTTTTCTTCACATAATATAAAATTTCAATAAGGCACGATTTTGCTGGATGGGAAGACGACGTAATAGGATCCTCGACGGAATTAAGAACAGTCGTTAATGATATCCCGCTTCCTACCCGCTTGCACGTTACTGTTATTCTTTCCGTGGCCAGGATCTCATCTCCAATAGCTCTCTCGATATTTAGGGAGTCGTGCGTATTCGGATCATCCAATAAGGAAATTATTGTACCTTCTGTAACTTTCAATTGTGCCCTGTATGGCATTAGTATTATAACTATTCTACCGCAGTTTTCTCTAACCTTAGAGGGATCGTCAATCGCTTCATTAAGTAGCTCCTCTATTCTGTCGTATATAAGGATAGAGGAGGATAACGATTTGATAAACAGGTCTATTACATTCCTAGCCTCTTTTACTGAATTTAAGAAATCGCCGAAAGATTTTGCTATACTTCGATTTAAATCGTCTATTTTTTCTTTTACCATACCTAGAAGAGAGGATAACGCATCACATTCTTCACCTGCCGTCCCAGCCCCACTAGACCCAGCTCTGCATAAGTCTAGTTCAGATATTTCTTCGTTGTATGATATGTCTTTCTTTATGACCTTTCCCATTACTTTTCTGATATCAGACATATTGCACCTTTTAAAGTTATAGTAACAAATTAATAAAGTGTTTCTGTATAAAAAGGAAATGAAGATATGTCTTACACAAAATCGTTAGCTGCGAATTTTAAATTCGCATTACCAGAACTTTTGTTGCAGAAGTTTAAAGGTTTTGGTGATATGAAGGAGACCTTCGATGAAGAAGGTGCGCTCAATATAATCAAGGAATCTTTGGTCGAAACTAAATCCGCTGCTTCTGAAATCATACGCGAATCTAAAGAAAATGTAAAGGGGTCTATAGGATCTGGTGAGTTTTTAATTCAGTCTAAAAAAGAAGAAGAAGAACTATTTAAAGATATGGGGATGGATCTCGATAGTGACGATGGTTTTGGTTTTAGCGACGACGGTGACTTTGGTATAAGTGAGGATACCGATTCTTCTGAAGATTCTTTCGATGAAGAAGATGAAGATAATTCGACGGTAATTAATAATACTAAAAATGTCATAATTAAAAATGATAATTCTAGTAGATCCCTAACCACATCAATGCCATCGTCCTCTGTCTCAGAGTCTGCTGCTATTTCAGATTCTATGGCTGGTACCGCTAATGCTTTAATTAAAGTTAACACCGGTACTGCGAAAATGCTATCGCTATCCATTTCGAATGGATTAAGCTCCCTTTACGATCTCCAAGTTTCAGTTCTTGAACAAGACAAATCTTACTACGGCGAGTCAGGACGGTTTTTCGTTACAGCAGTCGGCATAATGGCTACTTTGGACGAGAAATTAGATACGATAGCTTCCGTCCTGTCCAAAACAGCCAAAAGAAATGGTATTAATCTAGACGGAGACGGTGATACCGATGTAGCTCCCCCTAAATATCTTGAAGATGTTCTGGACGGTAGAGGGCGAATAAATCCTAAGAATTATGCAACTATACTTGCCGATAAAATCAGAGATGCGTTTTCTGATAACAACCTTCTCTTTTCGGCGATCTCTAAAGCAGTTAAATATCCTTTTGATACTCTAGCCGGTGAGTTCATAGATCGATCTCTTGGTGGTAAGTTCGGTAGTACCATAGAAGATTTAAGTAAAAGCTTGGAGGCGCTTCCTAGTTTATTCTTTAATAAACTAACTGAACTTGAAAAGAAAGGTGGTTTAATTGGATCCGCAGCCGGATTCTTAAATGTTGAGAAAGACGAGGAGTATGGGCAGCTTTCTAAATTCGAAAGAGGGGCGATACCTTTTGATGGAATAACTAAAAAGTCTATTGTCGAAGTTATCCCGTCGTTATTGGGAAAAATTTTATCGGCTATTAAGGGAAACGATAACGAGCTTATTTATGATTATGATACCGGTAGGTTCACTGATTCCAAAAGTTTGGCGGATAAGGTTGCTAAGCACGAAAAGGACTCGGTTATCCGTAACAACGGTAACTTCTTCTCAAGAGTAGACGAACTAGGTGATTTTGGCAACCTTTCTATGGACGATAGACGCGAGTTATTTGACTCTCTAGCCGATACGTTAAGTTCCGTCATCAGTTCCGGTTTAAGACTTGACGACACTTTTAGCAGTGACGGATCGTTGGAATCGGATATAATAGCTAAAGTCTTGAAAACTAGTAGCGTTGGAGATTTAGCTAAAATCAATCAAGATGCCCTTATCTCTTCTAAAGAGCTGTATCATACTAAGGATGATCTTACGATAAGCGAAAGGCAGTTCTTAGCCAATCCAATCGATATGCCTGAAGTTGAAAACCAAGATAGTGTCACCAGAAGCGAAAGAGGTGAAGAATCGATATCTAGCGTTTTAAGCAGAGTGTTAAACCGAAATGACGATTCAGCCGCTGGAGATTCAGCTGTTTCTTTGGATGAACTCAGGAATAAAGGTCTATCCTCGATTTCTCAAGAAAACTTGTCAGAACTTCATATAGACAACCTTAAGCGTTATGGTGACGACGTATTTGAGAAGCAAGAGCATAATTTAAGAACTCTTTCGGAAATGCCCTTTAAAGCTATAGCTAAGCTGTCTAACACTATAAATGATAGCTTAGGGGCTATATTCTTTGGTCGAAAAAGAAGTATCGAAGATCCTGACCCATCGGAAAATTACTCTGTTGGAGGATTAGTCGGCTCTATTAAAAAGTCTTTGTTTAAGACCACCTCTTTAGTCAACGATTCTATTTCTAGAACTCTCTTAGGTGAAGATTATAAAGAAAAAGGAGAGACTGACTCGGTTTTTAAAAGGCTCAAGACTGCATTTATTGATAATATCAATAAAGCTAAGTCTTATGTGTCCAGCCTATTATCAAAAACTGGAAGCTTTCTAGAAGATTCCATCTTTCCTAGTGTTAAAGATTCATTTAACTCGATAACTAATACTATAAAGTTAGAGATTGTTGATCCTTTAAAAAATTACTTCTCCAATTCTTTGACTGGCGAAGACGGTAAGAAGATAAACATCGCTGGATCTATAATCAGCACAATAAGTGCTCCCTTCGTACTGATAGGGGATTTGGTTCGTAAGTCCGTATCCGATGCATTTGATTATATGAAGACTAAGTTCAACGATGGCTTCTCTTCTATAAAGACTTATCTGTTTGGTGACAAGAACAACAAGGGTATCTTCAAAGAGGTTGTTTCGTACCTAGACACTCAGCTTTTCTCTCCTGCTAGACAGTTCTTCTTCGGAGAAGAGATTTTAGACGAAGATGGCAATATTATCTCGAAGCAAGGTATATTTCGTAATCTGGGTGATAAATTAATCGATAACGTCTTCAACCCAATAAAGATGGCCTTTCTAGATCTCAAAGATCGTTTCAGCAAAACCCTATTAGATCCGGTAAAAAATAGCCTATTCAGGAAGAAAGAAGTTAACGAGGATGGCGAAGTCACAGATAAAGGTGGTGTCTTTACTAGAGCCGCAAGTAAAATATCCGAATCATTAGTCAAACCAGCCAAAGAATACTTCTTCGGCGACGGTAGCGATGGCAAAGAGAAAGGACTGTTCTCTAGAATTGGACATCGATTGGCGGACTCTATATTCGGTAGGCTGGGTGATGGTGATAAAGACAAGACATTATTTGATAGAATAGCTGGATACTTCGGCGAGAAGTTCTTTAATCCTTTAAAGAATTATCTTTTCGATAAAGACAAAGGAATCTTATCTGGTCTTGTCGCTAAAATAGATGAGAAGATATTCAAACCAATCTCGAATTTCTTAGTTGGTGATGGGTCTGAACAGAATCGTGGTCTTTTTGGAAAAGTCGGGGATTGGTTCAATGAAAAGATTTTTGAGCCTATGGGTAATTTCTTCTTCGGCACCGATGAAAACCCTGGAGTTTTCAAAAAATTAGAGAATTGGTTCAACGAAAAGATTTTCTCTCCGGTTAAGGATTATTTCATAGGTACCGAAGAAAACCCAGGAATGTTCAGGCGTTTAGGCAACTGGTTTAACGAAAAACTTTTGTCACCTATGAAGGATTATCTCTTCGGCACCGAAGAAAATCCAGGAATCTTTAAAAGAATCGGCAACTGGTTTAGGGATGACTTTTTCAATCCTCTTAAAGAATATCTCTTCGGCACCGAAGAAAATCCAGGAATCTTTAAGAAAATCGGTAACTGGTTTGACGAGAAATTGATCTCTCCTATGCAAGATTACCTATTTGGTAATGACGAGAAGAAAGGACTCTTTAATAAGATAGGAGACTGGTTCAATGAAAAGATTTTCGCGCCAGTCGGGAATTTTCTATATGGGACAGACGAGAAACCCGGAGTTCTTAAACGTTTAGAAAATTGGTTCTTAACTGAGATAAGTCGTCCTTTCGGGAAATTCATGTTCGGAGAAGACGGGAAGGGAGGATTATGGGGTGATATTCGAAAAGCAACTCATACTTTCTTCTTTGGTGATGAAGAAAATGGTATAGCTGGTATAAAACAAAGACTTCTAGACCCCACGGTAGATTACATTAAATCTAGAATAATAGATCCTATCACCGATTCTATTAAGAAAATGTGGAATCAGGCTGGTGAATTCTTTACGGAGAAGATCTTCAAACCGCTTAAAGGAACAATGGAACCGTTCATCCAAGAGCTTAAGGTTCAATGGGAAAACTTAAAAGATGGTTTAAAGGCGGGTTTTGATTACTTCAACGAGAGTTTTAGGGGGGTTATTGGAGTTAGCCTGACCGAGCTAATGGATAAATATATCGTTGACCCGATCAGAAATGTCTTGTCAGAAGCTAAGAAAATGATTGGCGGCATTCTGAGTAAAGTGCTTCAGGCCCCAGTTAACATAATAAAAAATGCTTCTGAGAATCTAAGGGCCAGACACAGAAAAATGGGGCTTGATTATATTAGTGAACAGAAAAGTCAGATGGAAGAAATCACTGATAATATAGTCAAGGCTAACGCTAAGGTTTCTGATGCGGTATTAGGTAAACAAACGGAAGCTGCTGAAAAGTCAGAGAGTTTGTTCTCTAGGATAAGTAAAGCGTTATCTTCATCTTCCAGCCGAATGAAAGGTGAAGTCGACGAGAATCTGGACGACATGAAGAAGTCGTTTAGGGGATTCTTCGATGGGATATTCAAATCTAAAGACAAATCCGATCCAAGTAAACCGATAGACATGTCCAAGACAACTTCGGTCATTAAGGATTCTTTAGACGAAACAGCAAGTTCTATAAAAGATTTAGGTAAGAAAGTCTCTGATACTGTCGGAAAAAGTCTAGATGGCTTGAGCAATGAACCTTCACCTATCAAAAGCGAGACTAAAGGTTCTATCATCTCAACCAATTCGGATGAAGAAAGTGTTTTATCTAGAAATATTAAATCTAAAACTGATCTTATTTTAGATGAAATCCAGTTTAGAGAGAAGGTAGGTAGACATGTATCTTTAATTAGCACGACAGCTATTCGTACCTACAATTTCTTGAAAAGGAACCTGCAGGGCGTTGGTAACGATATCTCTAGGATCGCTAAGAGGTTAGGAGCCAAAAAGTTATCCGGTTCTTTAAATGAAGAAAGAAAAGGGTTTTTTGACAAAGTAATAGATATAATTAAAGCTCCGTTTAAGTTTGCAGGGATGGTTCTATACGAAGGAGTCAGGTCTCTAATAGGGATTGTTGGCGAAGGCGTGAAGACGGCCATCAGTATAATCAAATTTCCTTTCCAAGTTTTAGGTTCTTTAATATCTAGCATTGGCCCGCTGATTGAAGGCGTTGCGTCGGTAATAGGTGATACGCTCGGGATTATTTCTAAGGGCGTAAGGATTGTATCTGAGACAGCCATCAAGACGGTGGGAATAGTCGTAGAGAATGCCGTGGATCTGATAGGCAAGTCTGCGGGTTTCCTAATTGATGTAACAGGAAGTCTATTCACGTTTGCAACTAAACATCTCTTACCTGCTCTAGGGGAGGTCGTAGGCGGTCTGTTTAAAATGACTGGCGCGCTGTTTAAGGCTACATCTTCGATAATCTCTTTTGCGCTTAAAGGGATAGGTGCTGTTGCTTCTGGGTTAGGATCTCTCTTAGGTTTTGGAAAGGGTGGAAAGTCGGGTAAAAAATCAGAGATCACTGGCGGATTCCTTGATGGTATAAGAAACACCTTGGATGTTTTTGTGATAGGTGGAAAACTAGATGGAAAGTCTAAATCCCTATCAGCTCAGATCGAGGATTCCAGTACTCCTGAAGTTTCTAGGGGAGACGGTTTCTTCGCCAAGATTAAGAAATCAATAGCTGAAAGCACCTCTAGTTTGATGAATTCGATTAAGGAGAGTTCCGCTAAGGTATTTGATTCAATTAAATTCTCGTTTAGTAGCCTTCTCCCTAGAACTATTGACTCAGCTATGCTGGCTACTTTTAGAGATGATGGATTTGCTAAGGGTATATTTAACATCGGTAAAAAAATAGTCGGTAGTGTCTTTTCGTTTCTAGATAAAGGTATGAAATTTATTTTTGGTGGGATATACGATTCCCTTAAAAATAAATTCTCGAAGGTGGCCGAAGTTGGCCTTGATATTATTAAGGATCAAGGTATCAAGCTTTTTGAAGAAAATAAAAAAGCTATGATAGACTTCGCTAAAGATAGTATAGAGGCCGCTAAGGATTATGGAATTACTTTCCTTCGAGAAAATATGAGCGAGTTCACATCCCTAGCCAGAGAATACACCTGGGCCTATGTTAAAGGGCTTAAAGAAGATGTCGTAGGTTATATCAAAGGTAAGGTTTCCGGTTTATGGGATTGGCTGAAAGGAATATTTGCTAAAGCGTTAGAAGCGTCTAAGAAGTTTATAGATAGCTCTATAGACATTCTAAAGGATAAGTTCCCTAAATTCTTTAGCGCTATCGACGGGCTTAGTGAGAAATTTTCCAAATTAGGTGATAAGACTTTAGACCTAACGCTGTCCTCCTTCGATATGATTAACAGCCTTGCCGAGAAGTTAAAGAATATCGATTTCTCTGAGATGAAAGACAGGCTTGTTGATGCAGCTAAAGGGTTTTTCAAAGATTACACTGGCATAGTATTCAAAATTATTAAAGGTAGTTTGACAAATTTTAAAAATCTTTTCTTAGGAATCTATGACGCTGGTTTTAGCTTAACTAAGCAGCTCTCCAACGCTAAGGATTTCATAGTTGATACTGTCAAACTTCAATTTGACGTAGTTAAAGATACTCTGAGTATGTTCAAGAATATCTTCTCCGCTTTGGGTCAATTTGATACGGAATCTATTTTTGACTTCATGGGAAGAGCCAAGAATATGGCGATGGGCGTAACTAAGTTGCCCTCTATTCTTAAAAGCGGTATAGCTAGTATCATTGATAATATCAATGATAAAATGGCGGATTCGTTATACACTATTTTTACTAAAATTGAGGATACGGTTACCTCTATTAGAGAAGGGTTTTCTAAAACTGTAGAGTTCTTTAAAAGTGCTCATGGTATTGGTAAGAGCGTTGTTAGGCGCGGAAAGAGCGCTATGGAGATAGCGAATCAAAAACGCAAAGAACTTGCAGAAAGAGCTAAAACTAAGACCAGTGAGCTGATAGCCAATAATACTGGGTTAACTTCCAGATTCACAGGTGCCATGTCTAAAGGGTTCAGTGGTATATGGCGGATGTTAAGACTTGGTATGCTCGCTATACCTCTAATGCTAGGATTTATTAAGAAGGTATTTTCCTTCTTAGCTGGTGGTAAATTATTATCTTTACTTACCAATTTTGGATCTAAGCTGATAACGGGGATAGGCAGTAAGCTTATGTCACTGGGGGGTTCTCTACTTAATGGTCTTAAAGCCATCGGGCCTAAAATAGGTGGGTTTTTAACTAGTGCGGTCAAAGCCATAAATCCTATGTCTATTGCCGCTATGGCCACAGGGTGGTTAGGCGGCAAGGTCGAGGAATATGCGGATGAGAATCTCGAAGAGGGTTCTACAGCTCATACCATCGTCAAGACTGGCGGCTCTATGGCCAAGTATGGCGGGAACGGGGCAGCTATTGGTGCTACTATTGGTTCTATAATTCCCGGCTTAGGTACTGCTATTGGGGCAGCCGTTGGCGGCGGTGTTGGTGCTATTTACGGTGCAGTGAAAGCTAACTGGGATTCGATATCTGGTTCATTCTCTAGTGCAATCTTTGGGGAAGAAGCTGAATACGATGAATCTGGCAAAGTTACTAAAATGCCCAAAGCTACTCTGTTTGGGCGTATAGGTGAAACTTTCTTTGGTAAGTCAGAGGTTTTAAATAAGGATGGTAGTATCGCTAGGGAGGCTACTGGGGGTATTTTTGGAGCGATCAAGGACACCCTCTTTTCACCTTTTACTTTGATGAAAAGTGCAGCCTCTGGTTTTGCCGGAATGTTAGGGAAGGCGGGTAGTACGGTTTTAGACGCTTATGATAGCATAAAAACCGGAATTGCCGACACTTTCAAGATATTTAAAGATGGGGCAGCTAATCTGTTCGCCGATGCCTATGATGGCGTAACGTCTTATCTTTTTGGTGACGACGAAGACGAGGAGGCTATCGTTAAATCCGAAAGTTCTGATTTGTCTTCATCTAAAACTGAACCACCTAAAGTTGCAAATGTAGGGGGAGAAGAACTAGTAGTTAAACCGGAGAAAACGGATCTCACTTCTCTTAAAACCGAAACACCTAAATCTCCAGACGTAGGTGAGGGGAGATGGGAACATAAAGGGTTACTGGATAGGGCTAGCTCCGCTTCTCTTAAAACTGAAGCGCCTAAGGTTGCTGACGCAGGTAATCCTGAAGGGCTATTGGGTAAAGCTAACTCTGCTTCTCTTAAAACCGAAACACCTAAGGTTGTTAACGGAAATACGAGTAATCCTGAAGGTCTATTGAATAGGGCGAACTCCACTTCTCTTAAAACCGAAACACCTAAAGTTGTTGACGGAAATACTAGTAACCCTGAAGGCTTATTAAATAAAGCTAACTCCACTTCTCTTAAAACCGAAACACCCAAAGTTGCGGGTGAGAGCGTAGATAGATGGGAGCCTAAAGGTTTATTGAGCAGGGCTAACTTTAATGGTCACGAAAAAGCTAGAATGGAAGGTGACCCCGAGTCGGCCAAACTTTCTAGTGACGTCAAAGTCACTAATACTTCTAGACGTTTAACTGAAATTGATCAGATTAGAGAAAGAGAAAGTTCTCAGAAAAGGGTCGGCGAAATGGCTTCAGCAGGTTTGGCAGAATCTAATGTATTTAGAAAAATGCTAGACGCTCTTAGCCAGATTGCCTCTAACACAGATGAGCTTAGAAAGAAAGAAGCGTCAATCTACATTGACCTTAACAAAAAAGCAGAGTCTGAAACAAATAATAAAGAGGAGGATTCCGGAACCGAATTAGCCGTTCCACTTTTCCTTGCACTGAATCAGTCTACAAAGAACCCTAAAGGGATCGGTGCGAGTACCGGTAGTGCAAATGGTGGAGGTAGAGGTGCAAACGCAGCATCTATAGCTAGCGGAGATTAAAACTTATAACGGTTTAGATCCTAGTTGATCTAAACCGTTTTTTTTTT
>Ga0055584_100004295_pt1 | contig 14002 bp, 8 predicted proteins | sample OSDHelmetaG_FD_58716 | JGI IMG/M metagenome (GOLD analysis project Ga0055584, IMG submission 58716) | Pelagic marine sediment microbial communities from the LTER site Helgoland, North Sea, for post-phytoplankton bloom and carbon turnover... | ecosystem: Environmental > Aquatic > Marine >... | reverse complement strand
GCCTCCCTGACAAGAGAGGCGTATTATAGGCAGTTGTTTTCAGAACGCAAGGGGTTTTTGTAATTAATTTACACAGATGTACATTTCGATTGAAGTCTTTATACTCGCAAAGCAGTAGACTCGTCATTTTCTGACGACTTTGCCCAATCAGACAATAAGGACTTCTTGTGTATTACCGTCTAATTTACATCTTACAGCTCTTTATTGCTCCACTTTTTTTGGCAGCTATCAGTGTAGCTTTTATTAGGCTTAATCTATTGCCTGATTCCTTACACAGTTTCAGTGAATTGCTTGTCTGGGTTTTTGCCCTGACTGGTAGCCTGCTGGCCGCTAGCTATGCAAGAACACGTATTCTCTTTGCCTTAATATTAGTCCTTCTTAGCTATTGGTTATTAAAACAACAGGTTCAGTTACCTATTCTTGATAAGGTTGCTCCACCCTACAACCTTGAAGTCCCTCTCTCATATTTGCTAATCAGTTTTTTGTTACCTGTTCTTTTTACTATAAATTCGCTCTGGTCTGAGCGTTTCCACCTGCTACAAGACTTGCTGCTGCGATTTTTGGTATTTTCATTTATCTGCCTTATATTTTTTGCTGTTTCCCAAAGTTTTCCGCTTCAACTCAAGGAAGGTCTTTCAACAACCTATATTCCTTCTATTTATCAGCCATTTTTTGGTTTGGCTCAAATTCCTCAGCTAACCTTTTTGCTTTGCACTGCTGTTTTACTAGTGCAGCTAATACGTAACCCTCAGCCTTATTTTGCAGCACAACTGGTAGCTCTGCTTGCTATGATGCTAATGCTACAGTGGTTTCATCATACACTTGCTCCAATACTAATTACGCTGGCTGCCTTATTAATGCTGAGTCTTGCCGTTTTACAGGAAGCCTTTCAAATGGCTTTTCGAGATGATTTAACTGGCTTACCCGGTCGAAGAGCACTTAATGAACGCCTGCAACGCCTTGGACGCAATTACAGTCTGGCTATGTCTGATGTTGATCATTTTAAAAAATTTAACGACACCTACGGCCATGATGTTGGTGATCAGGTACTTAAAATGGTTGCAACTCAACTTAATAAAGTCAGTGGAGGAGGTAAAGCTTATCGCTATGGTGGTGAGGAGTTTACCCTTGTATTCCCCGGTAAAACGGCTGAACAGGCAAAACCTTATTTAGAAAAACTGCGTATTGCCATAGAAAACTATAAAGTAAAAATTCGTGATAAAAGTCAGCGACCTGAAAAAGGTAAAAAAACAAAAGGCCAAAATAAAAGCGTTAAACCAAATGAAGTTTCCGTCACTATTAGCATGGGCGTTGCAGAACGTAATGCAAAGCTTTCTACACCCGAAGACGTAATTAAGGCTGCTGATGAAGCGCTTTATAAAGCCAAGGGAGCTGGCCGTAACCAAACGGCTATATATAAATAAGTCATGAGTGGACGTTTAATAGTTACTCCCTATAATGCCGAAAAAGAACTCGGTCGACCCATAATACAAATGAGTGAACTGCGTACTGGTTTTAATCTGGCACCCACCAGTACATTATCAATTCTGCGCTGGCAGGACAAACACCTAACTCAGGATGATGCTTTCTGGAGCTTTACCCCAGGTTGGTTGAAACAACTGGATGAAGCTCCTTATATTCTTCGCAGCGATAAACTTACATCCAGCCCTATGTATAAGGAAAGCTTTAAAAAACAACGCTGTATTCTGATTGTTACTGGCTACTATGTCTGGGTTGCCTTAAGCCGTGGGAAACATCCTTTTGCTATTCGTCGCCCCCATAATCGTCCCTTTTTTTTAGCCGGACTATGGACACGCTATCCGGTTGCACCCGGACGGGCTTATGATTCTTTTGGGTTAATCAGTGTTGAAGCAGACCCTTGGTTAGCAAAACTGACTACCAGAACTCCCTTAAAACTATCTGCCACAGAAGCACTTGAATGGCTTAATCCAAAAACGGATGAAGATCACCTGATTGAACTACTGGCTAAAAAAGATGACGAATTAGAAGCCTACCCAGTCAGTCAACTGGTGAATGATCCGGCCAACCAAAGCAACCTGGTAACCTCACCACTTTCAGATCGTTTAACTAGAAAATAAGTAGATCTAAAAATGAAAAAGCTAGTTTATGTTTTTTTTCTCGCCCTAATGTTACTTACTTTGAGTGCCTGCACCTCGCTTATGTCAAAATTTTCCAGTAATGCACAGCAACCTATCGCCAGCCCAAACGATAAAAATGACTACCTTAGCTTCGAGCTTAACAATGGCCTAAAAGTTTTAGTAATCAGTGATCCGACAGCGGATAAAGCAGCAGCTTCAATGAATATTGCCGCAGGCAGCTATCACGAACCAGATGCCTGGCCAGGCTTAGCTCATTTTTTAGAGCATATGCTTTTTTTAGGCACTGAACGCTTTCCTGAACCAGATGCCTACCAAAATTTTATAAGCCAACATGGTGGCAGCCATAATGCTTTTACTTCTGCCAGAGATACCAATTATTTTTTTGATATTCAGCCAAATTATTTGGAACCCAGTCTGGAACGCCTAGCTCAATTCTTTATTGCCCCTCTGTTCAGCCCCGAATACCTAGAGCGTGAAGTAAACGCTGTTCATTCTGAATGGAGCGGCACACTTCAGGATGATGCCCGTTTACGTTTAACTGCTTTGCGTCAGGCATTTAATCCGGAACATCCAGCCGCACGCTTTAGTGCCGGGAATAAAAAATCTTTAAATATTAACAGCGATGAAATGCGCAAGGCATTACTTGATTTTTATACCAGCTACTATACAACCGATCGCATGACACTGGTTGTACTGGGTAAAGAATCAACTCAGCAACTGAAAACAATGGTTGAAACCCATTTTTCATCAATTAAACAAGGACAACCCACCAAAGACCCTCAATGGCCCAGTCTTTTTACAACTGATCAGCTACCAGCACAGGTAGAATATCTGCCCCTACGTCAGCAACGTCAACTACAGCTTTTATTTCCTATTAAAGATCAAACCGCCAACTACCGAAAAAAGGCAGATCGCTATCTGGGTGGTTTAATAGGCCATGAAGGTGAAGGTAGCTTGCTGGCAGTATTAAAAGAAAAAAACTGGGCAACAGGCTTATCTGCTGGAACCCAAATGAACACCGGCAACGAAGCACTATTTTCAATTAATATAGAATTAACCCCGGCAGGCGATAAAAACAGAGAAAAAATTCTGGCTCTGGTTTTTAATCACCTGACGTTAATTAAAGAGCAAGGTATTGTAGCCTGGCGCTACCAGGAGGCTGCCCAACTAGCTGATAACGCATTTCGTTTTGCTGAGCCGAGTAAAGCCAGCAGCCTAGTAACCCACCTGGCAATGAATCTTGCACGCTATCCTGCTCAGGATGTACTCAGAGCACCTTATATCTACGATGAATTTGATCCATTACTGATTAACAGCCTGTTAGATGAGCTTACACCAGAACGGCTGCTGGTAGTACGAACCAGCCCAGAAGTTGAAGCAAAACGAACCGGCAAATGGCTGCCTGCCCGCTTCAGTATCAGCCAATTATCTTTAAACCTAAGCAAGAATCAGCTTGGAATAAGCACTAAACTTCCTCAGGCAAATGATTATCTGCCTACCAGCCTTGCTTTAAAAAAAGGCACTTCGGCCAAGCAACCTAAGGCACTGATAAAAAAGGAAGGCATGGAAATTTGGCACGGTCTAGATACTAGTTTTAAAGTACCGCGGGCTCAAATTTATATCAGCCTGCAAAACCCTAAGGTTGCCAAAAATCTAAAAGAACGCTTATTAGCCCGCCTCGCAGCAAGCTGGTTAAATGACCAGCTTAATGCCTCAGCATATCCTGCACGTTTAGCCGGTTTAAATTACCATATTTACCCTCATGCCCGAGGAATAACCCTGGCACTTGGTGGTTTTAATTCAGAACAACCCCGGCTGGTAAAAAAAATGTTACAGGAACTCCAGACAGCCAGAGTAAATGAACAGCAGTTTGCCCGATTACAACAACGCCTGAAGCAAAACCTGCAAAACCAGCAAAGAGACCGCTTGGTACAACAGCTTATTCGCCAGCTTTATGACACCACAATACAACCGGGTGGCTGGAGCTTAGAAGAACAACTTAATTTACTGGAACAACTTAATGCAGCAGAACTAAGCAACTTTTTAACCAACTTTACCCAACAGCTTTACATTCAATTGTTGGCCTGGGGTAATCTAACTACTGACGAAACCCTGGCTTTAGGCGAACAGATAAAAAAACAATTACAACCCAGATTAACCGCAACTGATGTTGACCTTATTAAAGTCAGACAAATACCGAAGGGGCAGTGGAACAGCAAACTAAAGCCAGATCACAACGACCGCGCACTGCTCTTTTATATTCAAGCCAAAGACACCAGCATTACAGAAGAAGCCCACCTACGCTTGCTGAATCAACTACAATCAGCAGCATTTTTTCATGATTTAAGAACAGAGCAACAACTTGGCTATGCAGTTTTTAGTAGCAGTCTACCTCTGATGCAGCAGGCAGGAATTTTTTATTACATTCAATCACCCAACAACGAGCCAGACTACCTGGCTGAAGCTATAGAAACCTTTTTAAGTAAAGACAGGCAGCGCTTAGAAAAGCTGGCAGCGGCAGATTTTCAGCAACACCAGCAGAGCGTAATCAACAACCTACTACAGGATGATCAGCGCCTGAGTGAAAGAGCAGAGCGTCTATGGAGAGAGGTGGGGAGTCAGCGCCAAGATTTCAGTCATCGTGAAATACTAGCCACCAAACTTGCACAACTGACTCAGCAAGATTTATTAAACTTTTATGATGAATTGATCAACCGCCAAAGAGGTATTTACCTGCTGGGCAGCACACCAATAAACCAAGGTAATCCCTTACCTGGCAAACCAGCAAAAACTACAGACTGGCCTGCCGAATAGGCTATTGTGTAATGGTTAAACCCCGGTGAAGCGAACGCCTCAGTGCAATGCCCAACAGAGGACTTGCAGCCATTACCCCTAACAGGGGTAATGGTGAACCATCGCCTAAAACACCCACTGCACCACCTGCCAAAGCACCCATAGCAAAACCTGTAGCATTCATTACAGCACTTGCTGTTGCAGCACTGTAAGGAAAATATTCAGCGGCACTGGCCATACCATTAGACATAATCAGCCCCTGCATACCAATAAACAGCATTATTGCACCAACAGTTATCCATAAAGGTGGCGGCTGAATAATAAAAGTTAAGAGCAACAGACTTCCTGTAAACAACTGTACGCCCTGACCAAGTCCCAAAATAGCCAAAGGGCTTGCCCGCCCAAGCAAGCGTACATTTAATCGGTTACAAAAAATAAGCATCACTATGTTCAGCCCAAAAATAAAAGGAAACACCTGAGCACTAACCCCGTAATACTCCATATAAAGCAAAGAAGAGCCTGTAATAAAAGCAAACATACTTGCTTGACTAAAAGCAGTGGCTGCTAAAAAACCCAATACGGGACGATGTTTTAAAACTTCTAAATAGCGCCGCAAAGGGCTTTGGCTTGGGCCAGAAGAAATACGCCTGGTTTCAGGTAGTTTCCAGATCAGTACAGCCAGTAAAAAAGCAGCATAAACACTCAACCCAATAAAAATACTGCGCCAACCACTTAAGAGTAATAAAGCACTACCCAGAAAAGGAGCAATTAAAGGCGCAGCCATCATAATCATTACTACGCGGGACAAGGCAGCAGCAGCCTCCCGTCCACTAAAAAGATCTCGTACTACAGCCATGGTATTAACCACACCCATCCCACCACCAAAAGCCTGTATCAACCGAACAGCCAGCAATAGCTCAATAGAATTGCTGACAGCAGAAATTAAACTGCCAGTGATATAAAGTGTCAGCCCAATAAAAATAGTAACACGCCGGCCGTAGCGATCTGACAAAGGCCCACCCACCAACTGGCCCAGAGCAAAACCAATTAAATAAGCACTCAGAGTTAATTCAATCTGATGAATAGATACGCCCAAACCAGAAGCAATTACAGGCATAGCAGGAAGGTAAGCATCCGTTGCTAACGGCCCAACAGAAATCAGACCCGCCAGCATCCAGATAAAACCTCGGTTAGAGGCATGTTTTTGATTCATAAAATTAATGGCTACTCCATAAACTGTAAAGGCAGCATTGATTCAACCCAAAGCTGCACTTCCTGTAATAAAAATAATTGCCTATCATCCAAGTCCTGCTGACTTAAACGCATTAGCTCTGCTTCTAACGCCTTCAGAGTTAGACTGGAGGTTACCGGTGAGTGAAAACGCTGCCAGCGGAACTCATCCCACCGTGATCTTTCAGTAGACGTTAAATATTCTGGCCAGTTGCGTGCACGAAAACGAAACAGCATTTCTTCACAACGCGGATCATCAAAAGTTAACACTAATTCATTCAACTTCTCAGGGGGAGTAGAACGTATCTGTTGAAAACGCTGGCGATCAGCCACAGAAAAGAAAGCACCGGAATAAAGCATTAAATCAGGATCACCTTCATCACTGAAACGACTCTGTCCCTCAGCAAAAACCTGTTGAACCTTACTGATAAATGCAGCATCTAAACTACGTAACTGCTGCCAATGACGCTCATTCAAAGCCAAATCTATCCCATGCCGTTCAGCAATAGCCGGCTCCATAGCTTTAACTGGTAAAACAACCGGACAGCGGTTTAAGTGAATAAGCTTTAAAGGAATACGATTCAGGCCTTGTTTTTCTAAATCAGCCTTACTGACAAATACTCGCTGCATTATTTCCTGAGCAGTTAAGGCTAGTAATTCCTGCGGATTTTCAGATAAATCATAAACAATCACTCCATTAGGGTTGCTGGGATGGCGCGCTAAAGGCAGAACTAGAGCAGCACAGCCCCGGCTGGCCGGAAAGCGACTGGAAATATGCAAAAAGGGTCGAGGCTCATCCAGGCGAATAGCCTTAGCTACCTGCTGTTTACCACGCATATTAAATAAATGGTTAAACAAACGCGGCTGAGCATTTTTTAACAGCCTTGCCAGAGCCAGAGTTGCCCTGACATCAGCTAAAGCATCATGCGCAGCATCACCATGCTCTATCCCATTAGCAGCCGTTAAATCTTCCAATTTAAAGCTGGGCGTACCATCTTCTTTACGAGGCCAGTTAATCCCTTCAGGGCGAAGTGCATAAATAGCCCTGACCACATCAATTAAATCCCAACGTGAGTTACCGTTTTGCCATTCCCTTGCATAAGGGTCAATAAAATTACGATAAAACATATGCCGCGTTACTTCATCATCAAAACGCAGCGAGTTATAACCCACCACACAGGTATTGGGCTGGCACATTAAATCATTAATTGCCCCAGCAAAGTCTGTTTCAGCAAGACCATTAGTTCTAGCCTCCTGAGGAGTGATGCCAGTAATTAAAACCGCCATAGGATGAGGCAAAAAATCATCAGCAGGGCTGCAATAAAACATTTTCGCCTCACCAATCGGATTAAAATCTGCATCTGTTCTTAAAGCACCAAACTGACTTGCACGGTCCAGACGTGGATTAGCACCAAAAGTTTCATAATCATGCCAAAGAAAAGTCATAGGTTGCTGCATAACTCAACGTCCTATTGGTAATAAATCAGTTAAAGGGCCTTCCCCTGCCAAAGCAGCCATTTCACCTTTAGTAAGCCACTGAGTTAAATCCTGTTCAGTCAGTTCTGCCAGCTTTGCAAGCAGATGTGCCCAGCTGCATCGGTTAGCCAAAAGTAAGCCATTCACATCCAGCGTCCCACCACGGTTGATATACCCCAATGCCGCCGTTTTATTCACACCCAAATCTAAGCCACGTAAATGTCCTAATAAAACTTCAGGACGAGTATGCGTTAAAAAAACTCTTGCCTGCACACTGGTTGGGAAAAGACGGTTACGCAGCTTATCGCTAGCCTGCCAGGCTGCTTCGTAACTATCACGTGCCACACGAAAGCGACCTGGTTCCTGTAAATAAATCAGTGAAGCTGCAACGCCTTTTTCCTGCAAACGCTGCCAGGCCTTTAAACCCTGCTGTAACTGATACGCACCCACCACCACTAGCTGCAAAGCTGCCTGTGGATCACCTTCTACACAAAGAGCACCATCTTTACTTAGCTGACTTGCCTGTTCAGCAGTTAAGTAAGAAGGCAAACCCCGCTTAGGCACTATAAGGTTAGCAATTTGTCCCCTATGCTGATAAACCTCCAGCAAAGCTGCGCCAGCTGAATTGGAATCAGCAGGAAAAATCACCCTGGCCATATCACTCATTTCACCTAATAACGCTTCTGCCAGAGTAGAATCCTGGTGCGACTGCTCATTTTTACCATTTTCCCACAAGTGTGAACTGGAAATAATAGCAACGGAACGCCAGCCGGGCTGTTCACCGGCTTCTATCTGATGCCTGGAAAAAATAATTTCCTGACGCAAAGCCCCCAGCATTTTTACTGAAAAAGCCTCATAAGATACAGCAAGGTTTAAACCACCCTTATTTGCCAAAACAGCACTCACTACGGCTTCTTCATTTAAAGCCGTAATAACCCCACCATCTAAAGCTTCATCCTGTGAAAACTCAGGTGAAGCCACCCGATGCTTTAACTTAGAAAGCGTCAGGCTCATATTATTGCTCGATATTTCGTCAGGATTTCCCACCCTGGCTCTTAACCTGGGGTTTTCTTTTATAAGTGCACAAAAAGCCACATCAACCGATGCCATAGGCGAATGTAAACGCAAATCGGCAGGAATCCAGGGCGCCTCCGGTATAACAAGATGGGGCACTTGACGCACTGCCAAAGGATGATCTTTTTCCTGCGGTCTGTTTTGAGCCTGATGCTGAACAAAACAAGTAACAGCTTTTTGTAAAACTTCCGGAGGCTGCCATAAACGCGCTGCCCCTTCATTAAATAAACGTAATGATTCCACATCCTTAGCCGGATTAGCAGGCAAGGGTGTACCATGCGCACGGTTAGTACCAGCACCAGGAAAGCCATAACCTTTTGACGATTCTGCCACCAAATAGGGCAAACGCACAGGGTAAGCGCGATCACCCCGTTTAATAGCTGCCACCTCATCTTCCAGCCACTGCTCACCGGCTAAAATACCCCAGGCAAAAGCTGCAGGATCCTGACCATCGATCACGCACGGCTCAAAACCTTGATGCTCCAAATGCTCTGCAAACCAGTCCACACCTCCCTGCAACATCATGGTTGTCCGCTGGTCAATACGCCGACCATTGGCAATCATAATAGGCACAACCCAGCCAGTATCTTCAGCACGCCACCATAAAGGTGCCCAATCACTTCCCCGTTGTTCCTCAAAAGCACCGTCCGATAAAAAAGCCACCAAATGCTCATTTTTTTCGCTGGCATGAACATACTGCAAAGCATTAAAACCCAAATAGCCACCTTCACTTACTGCACCAGCAGTATTTACATTTAAGTGACTACCTAAAGGCGAAGCTGGTTTGCCTGTATTAGTTAACTCATAAGAATAAAAGTCTTGTACAAAACGACTAAGCGACTCATTTGTCCATCCCGGATAAGCCTTTGCATGAAGTGCTTTTTGATTACCTAATAAAAGGTTCACACTGTCTATGGCAGAAACACAATGCCCCTGCTCCATTGACCAACTCCGGGTAATGCCACTAAACAGGTTAGCCAGCATATAACCCATGTAAGCAGGCACCATATTTAAAGAGCCACCCGTATGCCCCTGAGGATCTGTTTTAAAATCTACCGCTGTTAAAGGTTCACCATAAATATTTACACGTTTGGCATAGGTAGCATGTACCACTAGCCACATGGCCGCATTAGCAAGCTGATCGGCAGCTTTTAAGCGCTTTAATAAAAGAGAACGTGACTGCCCTTCTGCCACCAGTTTATCCAGCAACTGAGCAACACGAACCTGAGTCAAATCCTGATGAACGATCACTCCATGACCCGCTGCCCAGGCAGCAAAATCAGCATCACCAGCTCGTAGCCTCAAAGCCTGATCGGCCAGACGAGAAATATCTGTTTCAGCCACTGAAAAATGAGCAGACATAACAACTCCTTAACTTACTTCAACTTAATCTGCGCTACCCGCTGTTTCATCTGATAGAATGTGCGGCTTATCAAAGATTGGGGTAGTGCTTGTTTTGTTTAGTCTAAGCCTCCTGATGCAGCTTTGCACCAAGACCTACTGGTTGTTTTATATCATTTTTTTGTAGCAAGGGCCGCCACAACCATGAATGCGCTGTTCATAAGAATTGCACCGTTTTTATTTAAACCATCTCTGGAACACCGGAATCCTCACATCCGGCTACTGGCATTAAACCGCCTAGATCTCAGTACCGATCAACAACAGAGCACCTTTCTTAACTGGTTACAGCAAGAAAAAGACCAGCAGTTATTAAAAGAAGCACTGACACGCTTCCCAGACCGGCCAAGGCTGGTTGAACTATTCAACCAAAGCCAACCAGACAGCTTGCTCAACCAGGTTCTTAGCCAACATTTAGAGTTTTTACTAATTAATGACACCCAGCTTGACATGGAAGAGCGACAAAAACTGGCGTTACAAATTACCGACCAGACACTTTTGCTAAAACTGATTCAGCAGGCTGAAACACAAGAACTACGCCTTGCTTTACTGGAACGGCTAAAAACAAAAGAAGAAGATTGGTTGGCCATAGCTCTGAACAACAGTTTAGCCAAGGTTCGCCAGGTTGCTGCAGAAAAAATAACCTCAGAAGCAGCCTTAGAAAAACTGGTAAAAGAAGCCCAGGGTGACAAGCGCGTACAACGCCTTGCCAGAGAAAAACTAAATGCTTACCGTGCGGCCCAACAGGCAGAAGAAGAAGCTGCCCAGCTGCGCCAGCAGTTGGTTGAACAACTGCAAAAACTTGTATCAGCTGGCGATGAAACCCTTTATCAGGCACGCTTTGAGCACCTGACCACTCAATGGCAAGAGCTGCAACTGGCACAAAATACCGAACTTACCGCACTATTTGAACAACTAAGCCAGCAAGCCAAACAATTTATAGCCAGACTCCAGGCCAAAGAAGCTGAACGTCAGGCCAAAGAAGCCAGACGTCAGCAAGCCAAACAGCGCCAGTTGCAACTGCAAAACCAGCTTGCCCAACTGATTGAAAACCAGCTAATTCAAACACAACAGGCCGACTCATCTTCAATCAATCAATTAGCCAAAGCCTGGCAGGATACTCTTGCCGACTTCACACCAGATAAGCAAGATCAAAATAAGTTTAATCACCAGTTGCAGCAAGCAGAAGAACTGACTGCCTGCTTACAAGCCTGGCAAGAAACTCAGCCAAAACTGGCTAAACAGCTAAAAGCCCTGGGAGAAGAACCCAGTCAGGCAGAATTAAAACAACTGAGCAGCCTGCTGGCAGAAATTAACTGGCATAAAGATCTGCCAGTGCCAACGCTTATTCAGCAAGCCAATCAGCTAATTAACACCAATAACCAGCAACAGCAAACTGCACGTCAGGCAGTACAACAAGCCAAAAAGCTTAACCTGAACCGCCTAGAACAAAGCCTGATTCAGTTGGAAGAACGCATTAGCCTGGGCCAAAGCCGTGAAGCAACCAGACTTCACCAACAGTTGCATACTGAAGTGGAACAACTGGCAAACAACCACCGCTTGGCAGCTTTTTACCGTAGCCTAAGTGCAAAAATAGCCGAACTACGAGACTGGCAAGGCTATGTTGCAGCACCTAAGCGTGAAGCTCTTTGCGAGCAGATGGAAGCTCTGGCAGCAGATGATGACATGCTTCCACAAGTAAAAGCTGACAAAATTCAAGCATTGCAACAAGAATGGCGGGAACTTGGATCTGCCGCAGCCAATAAGCCCCTGTGGGACAGATTCAAGCAAGCAGCCGATACCGCCTACGAACCCTGCAAAGCCTGGTTTGCATCACAAAACCAAATACGTGAATACAATCAGGAACAAAAAGCTATTATTTGCAGAGAACTGGAACAACTTGCTGCCAGCGCAGGTCACCTGAATATGGAAGAAGAAGCACTGGATGAACTACTAAGTCAGGTACATGAAGAATGGCACAGATTTAACCCGGTAAACCGTGCTGAAGGCAAACAGCTGGCTAACCGCTTCCAGCAAGCAATAGCACCCATACGAGATCAACTTTACCAACTGCGCCAGCAACATGCAGAAAACAAAAGAAAACTGGTTGAAAAAGCCAAAGCACTGCTGAACAGTGAAGACCTTCAGGCAGCAACCGAAACCAGCAAACAAATTCAACAGGAATGGCGCACCCTGGGCACAGCACCCGGCAGCCTTGAGCACCAGCTTTGGAAAGAATTCCGCAGCCACTGTGATGCACTGTTTAAACTGCGAGACGAGCAGCGGAAAAATCGTTTGGAAGAGCGCCTGCAACGCTTTGCACTTGCCCGCCAGCAACTGGCCGAGGCTAAAGAAGCTCTAGCAACAGGTGACGAACAACAGGCAGCCAAGCTTCTTAAACAGGCTACCAGTCTGCGTAATATTCCTAAAAAAGAACAACAGAACTGGCAGGCAGAACTGGATAACCTGGCCGAACAATTACAGCGCATAGAACAGCAAAAAGTGCGTAAAAGCTTAAGCCAGCAATTAAATAACCTGCTGGAAACCCTGCCACCTGAAGGTGAACCCAAAGATGCCAAAGCAGCTAAACGACTGATAGTAGAACTGGAACTACTGACTGGTGTGCCAGCACAACCAGAAGACCAGCAATTGCGTCTTAAGTTACAGATTGAGCGCATGAATGCTGGTTTGGGTGCCCCTACAGAAGAAAGTACCCAGCAGGAAATTCAGCAGCTATTAGAAGAATGGCAGGCTTTAGGCGGCAGTAAAACCAGCCAGCTCAGTCCACGTCTGATGACAGCCATTCATGCCTACCAAAACCCAGACTAGCCTTTAAACAAGCAATAAAAAAACCCAGACATAATATCTGGGTTTTTTTATCATAAAATAAAACCTAGTGCATAAACTGACCACCATTGGCAGAAATATTCGCACCGGTAATAAAGCTTGAAGCCTCATCAGCCAAGAAGACTACAATTCGTGCAATATCTTCTGGTTCACCAAAACGGCCAACCGGAATTTGAGCACGAATACCCTCACGAATACCTTCTTCAATTTTCATGATCATATCTGTTGCAATATAACCCGGTGAAATAGTGTTAACCGTAACACCTTTTCGTGCCCCTTCCTGCGCCACAGCCTTAGTAAAGCCGTGAATACCCGCCTTAGCCGCAGAATAGTTAGCCTGACCAAACTGACCCTTTTCTGCGTTAATAGACGATATATTAATAATACGTCCATACCCTTGCGCCAACATAGCATCAAAACAGGCTTTGGTCGTATTAAATACGCTATCTAGGTTGGTACTGATTACCTCGCGCCACTGGCTTGCCTCCATACGCTTCAGGGTAGCATCACGCGTAATACCTGCATTGTTAACCAAAACAGAAACCACGCCAAACTGCTGAGTAATTTCTGCATGGCTTTTCTGAACCGAATCAAAATCACTCACATCGGCATAGCTAATTGCTATATCAAAACCTTCAGCTTTTTGCTCTTTTTGCCAGGTCTTGGCCTTTTCTTCATTTGAGTAACCGGCAACTACCTGATAACCGGCCTTAACTAAAGAACGACAAATTTCGGCACCAATGCCGCCCGTACCACCTGTAACCCAGGCTACACGTTTTTGCATAGCAAACTCCCTCTGTTAAACACCAGGCTCAGAATAGGCTTCTGAACTTGGTGCCTGATACACTAAATAAAGCAGGATAGTTATTATTAGGCCCGCTAAAATCACACAGAAAAATGGACTCTTATTTTTGTTATATTCATCCTCCCATACCTTAAAGTTACACTGTTAGTGCACTTAAGCCAACATTCTTTAGTATTAGGTTGACAGTCAATAAAAACAAGCTATACTGTGCGAACTTTGATGCGGGGTGGAGCAGCATGGTAGCTCGTCGGGCTCATAA
>Ga0055584_100004294_pt1 | contig 14005 bp, 5 predicted proteins | sample OSDHelmetaG_FD_58716 | JGI IMG/M metagenome (GOLD analysis project Ga0055584, IMG submission 58716) | Pelagic marine sediment microbial communities from the LTER site Helgoland, North Sea, for post-phytoplankton bloom and carbon turnover... | ecosystem: Environmental > Aquatic > Marine >... | reverse complement strand
CGATTGGGCAAATTGCTGGTGGTCTCATTGTTCGTCCACAATCTGTTGTTGATGAGCGTCAACGCAGGATATGGCTACCTCCTGAATCGTGTGACACTCTCGGCGGATCCTTCGATCGCTGCGATCATCGAGGAACAACAAAATCAGTTGAGCAAAGAGGATCTCTTCAATCAGGCTGACAAAAAAATCCAATCTTCGTTGCCCCCCAGCACAGAAGAGGCAACAAACCCCTATCACACCGTCGATCGTGCCTATCTCACGTGGAATACCTGGGCTGAGGTGACAACGGAACAGAAACAGTGGCTCAAAAAGTACCGTTACCTGTTGCCGGAGTTTCTCGCTGCTGATGAATCCGGTGTTGTCCATTCGACAGTGATGCCTCGGGTTCCACGACTCGACGAGGCGATTTTGGCTTTACCTCTGGGGTTTTCATCTCGCAATCAGCGATTGATTCATTTAGCACGCCTGGAAGCATTGCGTCTCGAACACGACGGCAGGTTGGAAGACGCCTGGCAATATCACATTGCGATTGTCCGCTATGCACGACGATTCGCCGAAAATACTCTCCCTAATGTGCGGTGGAAAGTTCTGGAGTGGGTGAAATATCTCAGCATCAATCACGATCTGTGGCGGTGGATGGCTCGCCAGGAACAGACGCCAGAGCTATTGGCTCAAGCGGCACGGGAGTTCTCACTGGAAATCGTCGAATTACCACCCATGTACACTGCTTACCAACTTCAGGCGGAATGGACGCAACAGTTCGATAAGACAATCTCGACTTGGACTTTGCTGGCGAACGGCGAATTGATGGCGAGTCTGCCGTGGGAGCAGCAGCGGATAAAAACGCTTCAGCAGGAACAGAATCGAGTTGCTCTTGAGTTGTCCTCACGATTGGCCAGCAAAAATGTCTCTCAAGTCTCCATTCAGCTTCCACCTGAATATGAGCAAGCTTACGACTTCAAAGCGACGCAGTCCTTGGGCATCTTCTCTGGTCTATCAACTCTGTTTTTAGTGAAGTCCGAGAAGAACGGCGATCACGATTTGCTCCTCGTGCCGGCCAACTTGAGTCTCTCGACCGCATTGGAAGAAGACAAGCATCTTGTTTGGAGTCGAGATGCACTTCCGGCGAAGTACAAAACGACTGAAGTGCTCCGTGCAGCTCCAAATCAAGAACCAAGTAATTTCGGAGCGAACAATGACATCGTCAGGCAAATCGCCAATGAACTCGAATTCTGGAAAACCTACCGTACCTTTCTCAGCTATTTCGCCATTTACAGTTACCGGGCGGAGAAAGGGGCTTTCCCCGCCGCGCTCTATGAGTTGAAGGGAACGAAAACAGAAGAACTGTTCGATCCGATTCTGCCCAGTGTTGCCGTGAATACGTTGGAAGTCGAACCCGATCAACTGCACTGGATTGCTGGCATCCTCAAACAAGATGCCACTCTCGAAAGTTACAAAGACGACTACCAGTGGTTCCACGCCGGAAAATGGCCGCAGTCGGAATACAATCTCGGCGACACCCCTGATCTAAAACCGCCGACGCCGCTGATTGCTCCCAAGACGAAGGAGGTGCCGTGATGAACGTCGCTCAAATGAAACAGATTTACTGGAAAGAGTACCGGACGCAGCGTTCGATCTGGCTGGGCATCACTTTGATGGTCGTGGTGTTGCAAGCCATCGTTTACGCGATGATGCCTCAGAACGCCAATAATCCGTTGGAAACTCTGATGGGAATTGGAGCGATCCTGACGACGTTCTATGCGTTGGCGAGTGCGGGCGTTTTATTTGCCGGTGAACGTGAGGAAGAAACTGACGGCTGGTTGATGATTTTGCCGACCTCGCGACTTTCGCTGGTGAGTGGAAAAGTTCTCTGGCTGCTATCAAGTTGGGTGATTGCGATCGGGCTGACATGCTTCACCGCGTATCTTCCGTATTGGGGGATGGAGTGGGGGACGGGGAAACCAGAATCGCATGCCTTAAATATGCTGCGTTACGGCGGCTCGATGGTGGCTTGGGGGATATTCTTTTCGCTGTTATGCAGACATGTTTATTCTTCCATTGCGTTGGCCACAATCGCCTTCCTGATCAGTGCGTCGATGATTCAGTTTATAGCGGGACTCATGGACGTTTTGACTGGCGTGGCAATTGTCGGAAGTGTTGTTGTGGGACGGCATTGGCTTTCAAGTGATCGCCTGGTCGCGCTGCCGCAATTTGGAATTTGGGCGGACAAGTTCAATCTCGAACGTGCTTTGGCCAGTTCGATTGAAAGCTCCCCCGGCTGGAAGATGTTCCGACGACAATTGTGGCTCGAATGGCGAAATGCGAAGTGGGTGGTGGCGGGGCTTGGGGTGTTCACTTTTTGTGGAGTCATCGTCGTCGGAACGTTCGAAATCCTGATTTCGATGTGTTGTTATCTCCCCTTGGTTCTCGGATTGATGTCTTATCGCGGGGAGCATCGTTATGAGCAATACCGTTTTCGAGGAAATCGTGGCGTCTCCCCTTTGGCTGTCTGGTCGGCTAAACAGATCGTTTGGTTGGGATCGCTTTTTGTGGCTCTTTCCGTCGTCTTGATCTTGGCCCTCAGTCATGTTTCCTCGTATTCGGAAGGATACAGAAGACTGGCAACGCAATTGATGATTGCTGACGGCTTCTATCCCGAATATCTCATGCAGAATTGGTCGGAGTCACTGCAATTTGCTCTGGTGTTCTGGTCTGGCCTTTCACTCGTTTTATATACGTCGGCTCAAACCTGTTCGCTGTTGATTAGTCGTGGGGTCTCGGCGGCGCTGGTCGCTATTGTCGCGGCGGTTCTCGTTGTATCGTTGGGGACTGTTACCATCATGTTCGATGTTCCACGGCTGATAGCGTTCTATTTTCCGGCGTTTTGTCTGTTCGGCTTCAGTCTCTGGCAAACTTCCCGATTAATGTCCGAGAGAATTGAATCACGTGACTGGTGGCAGACGATCGGTGTGTTGAGCACCCTGGGAGTCGTTTGTAGTTCCAGTTGGGTGGTATGGCGGTTGACAGAGATTACCATGCCTGATGTGTTTGCGGGGCTGGTTGCTCTTATTCCAGTGATTGTGTTTTTGAAGGTCTCGATTGCGGGTGGATTCTTGTTTTTGTTCGTTTTGCTGACAACGCTGTTTGCATTTCGTCAGAAACTTGATGCCTTCACGCTCTTTATCGGTTGGGCATCGTTGCACATAGGATCGAGTGTTCTTTTTGCTGGTATCGCGATTTCTGAATCGCAAATGGAACCTCCTCACGCGGCTGATCTTGCCTGGCTCACCGATCAGGAGGCGAAGGAAACCGATAAGCAATACCGGGAACTGGCTCTACAGATGACACCCATCCCTCAATTGATGGACAAAGTCGAAGATGGTGATGATCTTGAAGATAAAACTCAGGAAGTCTTTCGAGGACAACGAGATCCCTCTGAGGAACAACTCAATTGGCTGAAAGATCATCAGACTGAGCTCGATCAATTACTGGACATCACCAGACGAAAAGGTTGTGCCCCTGACGGTGAGGAACGGTTTTGGCGTTTACACGATCGACTTGCACCTCTATTGCAGTTGAGTGCCGTTCAGGCCGAACGAGAAGGTGATTTGGAATCGGCTTGGGGCTTTCACTTGGCCTTTCTCCGGATGCAAGGTCACGCTTTGGATCGGCAAAGCCCGATGAAGAGGAGTTTTGTCCTCAGCTACGTGAATCAGCTCTATCAAATCGATTTGCGGCGCTGGCTCAATCATCCGCAACAAACATCCGAGCTTCTTGCCAAAGCGGCAAACGAATTTACGGAGATCATTGAGCAAACGGACAAATTCAAGGATGCAATTGCGACTCAGAATATCATTCAGCGACAGTCGATCAGTGAGAATTCTCTCGGAAATTGGGAAGGGGGGGACAGCTACGAAGAACTCGCCCAGAAAATCAGTCAAGGTCTCTACCACTTGCCTTGGGAAGCGGCTCGCGCTCAAGCCATGCTGAAACAAGTCAACGACCATCAATCAGACTTGGCGAAGGGGCTTCAAACGGGAGAAAACCGGCTGTACTACCAAGAAATCGCGTCACCCGAAATGGAGCGGTATGGCTATTACAGCTGGCCTCGATTTGAGACGTACCCCGCTTGGGAGAACTGGGGCGCACGAAGCTCGCGACCGACACGCAGCGATTTGCTCTGGCAACATACGCAAACGACAACTCTCTTCACACCTTCCTTCATTGAAAAGTTTGGTCAACCTCCAAACCGAGGCGAATGGTATTTGATTGATGAACTGAACTGGATACGGGGTCAGAGACTCTTTCTGTTGGCACTCGCGTTTCGTGCGGCTGAATTGGAAACTGGTGACCGCCCGGATTCTCTCATGCAACTTGCGACAGGAACAGATGCCGCTTCAGTCAAAAAGGTTCTTGCCGATGGTGAAAAACTCACTGGGAAAATCTGGAATCGTCGAGCAAACCAATACATCGTGAAAGAATACGAACATCTTACATTCCGACTCTACTACGATCCAATCAGCGATCGGCCGTTCCAGATGGAGGTGATCGAACGATGGCTCAACTGATTTGGGAGTCAACCAAATAAAATTTCTGCTCATAAATTGAATCCATCATTGACTCTGTGAGTGCGAGGGAAGATCGTGAGGTATTATCTTCCCGGAGAGGCGCTCATGAAGGTTCGTTTTGCTGTATCGATTGTCTGTCTGCTGTCCGTATTCTCTCGGCCTTGTCAGGCTGAAGTTCCCACGATTTCGTGCGATCTGCTGATTGTCGGCGGCACGGAATCGGGTTGGGCAGCCGCCATTCAAGCCGCCCGTATGGATGTGGAAAAGATCGTCATTGTCCACGATGGCGAATGGCTCGGCGGTCAATATACCGAACAAGCCTTGGCCTGCGTCGATGAAAATAAAGGGACAGGCAAAGTCGGCTGGGGAGTTGATTGGCATCCGATGAAACGGTCCTTCCATCGTTCAGGCTTATTCAAAGAATTGATGGATCGGATCGAAGCGTTCAATGAGGAGAAGTACGGTTCTCCGATGCCAGGGTTGCCGTATCACGGACCGTCGACTTTTCGTCCTACAGAAGCTGAGGCGATCTTTCGTGAGATGTTGACGCCTTACATTGAATCCGGGCAAGTGATCTCTTTGATGAATCAATACCCGGTGCGAGCGGATGTGGATCGTGCGGGGAATCATCCAAGGCTGACGGGGCTATGGTTTTCCAAGGTGGGCGAAAAAATACCCGAACTACACGTTGAAGCAAAGATGACCATTGATGCGTCCGATTGGGGAGAGGCAATTCAGGTTTCAGGGGCGGCGTTTGAATTTGGTCCCGATCCTCCCGAGCGATATGGAGAACCGAGTGCCCCGATAGATGCACCATTGAATGAGATGAACCCCATCACCTGGGCGATGATCGTAGCCGAATCTGATGGTGAAACTCCCATCGAGAAGCCTGCCCACTTTGACGACCGTAATTATCCGCGTGCCACACATTTTAGTCGGCAAGAGTTCGCGCAATTGAAATGGGATGTGAAAAATCCCGGTCTGGGTGCGATCCCTCATTGGCCCGATGCGGGAACAGAATCAAAGCGTCAATTGAGTGTCTATTCGGTTCGTCGCATCGTGGATGGATACACGAGCCGAGACGGTAAGACTTCGATCTTGCTCAATTACATGAACGGGCAGGATTATCCGCTGGAACGGCTTCCTCAACGCGTGATTGACCGCTTGGAGGCGACTGAGAAGGGGGCGTCTCTCAAAAACCTTGTCGTCATGACTCGTGAACAGCGAGAGATTGTTTTTGCGGATGCCAAACAACACTCGTTGGGAGTGCTTTATCACTTACAGAACTTCGTCCACGACAGAGCAAGCGACAAGACGAACTCATTCCGCAACTTTCACCTGAGCCATGAATTCGGGACAGCCGATAACTTGCCACCCAAACCTTATATTCGCGAGGGGCTTCGTCTCAAAGCGATGTATATGATGCGGGAACAGGATGGTCGTAATCGGGATGGTGAGACCAAGACGAATGCCAAGCCGAGATTTGCACATGTGATGTATCCAGATGGGCTGTTTACCTGGCAGTTCCATTACGATTTTCATCGGACGGGCAGGACCTATCTTCTTGATGAAGGAAATTCGGGGCCGTGGATCGATTATCACAAACCGAATCGACACACAAAATTTCTGAGTGATCGTAGCGTGTTTCCGTTGCGCAGTCTCATTCCCGAATCAATAGACGGTTTAATCGGAGCTCAGGGCAATGTGGGCTTCAGTAGTATCGTGAGTGCCGCGATTCGTTTGCACGATCAGCGGGTGCATATCGGTCAAGCGGCCGGCGCGACCGCGGCAGTCTCACTGCAAACAGGTGAGCAGCCGAGGGTTTTTCCGTATCAACGCGAGTCGTTGGAAGCGATTCGTGACGGGTTGTGTGGAGAAGATGAGGACTCTGTCCCGCTTTTACTTTGGCCGTTCCGTGATTTGGACACGGGTGATCGTTCATTTGTGGCGGTCAATCGATTGGCATCGTTGGGCGTGTTGCCAATTGGTCCGCGCGAAGTCGATTTCAAAACTGATCAACCAGCCGAAGAAAAATGGATGCAAGAGGTGATCGAGAGAAGTCAGGTTGAGATGACGCTCCCCAGCGGTTTGATCACACGTGGAGAATTCTGTGAACTGGTATGGACTCGTCTTCAACAACAAGGCTGGAAGCGATTTGAGTTTGTGAGAGAGACACCCAATGACGCCGATGGTGACGGCATCCTGGATCGTGATGATGCTTTGCTCTTCACTGCGAATGAGCCGATTGAGTTTCGCATCGAACGTGAGCCTCTCACACCAGAGACGGATGGCGTGCCGGGAGAGGTTGATGGAATGATCGTCCTGGCAATCGATTTTTGCGGAGCAAGCATCAAGCCTGCGAAGGGGTTTCAACAAGATCGGGGTGAAGTCTTTACTGACTCGAGAGGCTTCGGCTGGAAGCGTGATTTGACGGCCAATCATCGTAAGAGAGGCGTTGTTGCAGGGCCGCAAGATTCGTTTATTTTCACTCGGTCAAAAGATCGGTGGGAATGCTCGCTCGATCCGGGGGAGTATATTGTTGAGTTATGCGTGGGAGATTCGGGACACGAACAGTTGCAGCAAATGGTGAGTGTGGAAGGGAAGCCAGTCATTGATCGGATCACGACGAACGCAGGTCAGTTTCGTGAAGGGAGAGCCGTTGTCGAGGTGAACGATGGGCGGTTAACCGTCGAAATTGGCTCGGGAGAAAACGGCTCAAATACATGCCTCAACTGGCTGCGGGTGATCAAGATCAATCAAAATTGATCACGGCCAGTGGGCTTCGAGCCAATCGATGATGCGCCAATCCATCCAGCGACGATCTGGGTCGCTGTTTCTTTGTCCCAGAAAACCGAGATGACCGCCGTTTGATGGCATGATGAGAGATGTTGTTGAAGAGTAGCGGGCTTGTTGAAATGTCTCGGCTGGAATTAATGGGTCATCTTCGGCGGCGAGGATCATGGTGGGTCGGTCGATACGATGCAGGTCATGCACGGCACTCGAAGAACGATAATATTCTTCGACAGAGTCAAAGCCTCCCAATGGTGCCGTCACACGAGAATCGAACTCGTACAAGGAGGGCGGTCTCTCGGAGGGATTGTTCAGATGCGGGAGTTCTCTGGCAATGGCTGCGTATTCCTCTGATCGTTTCCAGAGAAACTTGGCAAAATGACGGTCATAAAATCGGTTTCGTGATTCGCGAATTCGTTCCGAACTGCGAATGAGGTCGATGGCAGGACAGACGGCAACTGCCGACATTAATTTGCTCGGCAATTCATTTTTCAGGTTGGAGATTAACTTGAGCAGTAAGTTGCCACTCAAGGAGAACCCGACTGCTGAAATGGGTGAGCCGGGAGCAAGGGATTCAATTTTCTGAAGCCCGGCCAGTGCATCCTGGATTCTGCCGGCATGATACGGTCGGTCGGCAAGACCGGCTGCCGCTCCCACCCCACGATGGTCGAGTCGAAATGTCCGCCAACCACGCTCGTGCATTTTTGCAGCAGAACGAATCATATAATTGCTTTGATGGCAACCGGCGAGGCCGTGCAACAGCAAGACGACCGGATCTCCCTCGGTCCAAGTGTCAGGACATGATTCCACCAACACCACTTGATCGCCGTCCTCTAAAGTGACCGGGTGTCTCTCTTTGACAGAGAGAGGCCGTTCTCCACGAAAGAGGACCGGTGCGATGGTCTGCCAATCGCCTCCGCGCGCGAGCCAGTGCGGTTTGAACGGCGGGATCTCAATTGGAGCGGTGAGAGTTTGTGATCCGCAACTGCTCACTATTTCTCCACAATCCAGATGTTTTGAAAGCGGACAGGGTCGCCGTGATTCTGAAGGAACAACGCTCCGGGTTTTCCGTCTTTTTGACCACCGCCGGGAGTCGGTTCGATTTTGAGATTTTCGTGAATCACAACTCCATTGTGACGAATTGTGACGACGGCAGGTTTGGTTCTGTTGCCGGAATCATCAAACTTGGCGGCCGTAAAGTCGACATCGTAAGTTTGCCATGAGAGTGGGGGGAGGCACATGTTGATGTTGGGGCGAGCGTTTTTGTAGATGCCGCCACATTCATTATCGAGTCCTTCGAGTCCGAACGAGTCGAGGACTTGGCATTCATATTGATCGCCCAGGTACATGCCGCTGTTTCCGCGTGCTTGTCCGGTGTGGTAGGGCATGAAGGGAGAACGAAACTCCAGATGGAGATGAAAGTCTTCAAACTTCTGCTTGGTACGACCACCGATTCCAAGGAGATTATTCTCTTCAATTTTCATTCCTGTCCAGTGATCAACATTCTCGCCGTTAAACAGAACAAGAGCATTTTCGGGAGCTTTGGCCCCAAGAGTGGGAGAACGTCGGAAGACTTTGTAGAGATGGTAGGAGTGACCTTCATTGGTGGTTCCCGTCAACACACCTTTACGAATCTGGCCTTTGAATTGTTCACCCGTGATTGACACGACTCCATCAGGTCCGGTCGTCGCTTGGAGTTTCTGTTTGGATTTGCCATCCCAACCTGCTCCTGCAAGACCACCGTCGAGCAGCACAATTTCAAACTTGCCCTCTCCGCGTGCGATGACCTGTGCGCCGAACCTATTCTCATCATCCTTTGTTCCCTGGTATTCACCCTGGATCAGAAAATCTGGTCCGGCAGCTTCAGGGGTGAGGTAGGCGACTTTCCCTTTGGGGTCGGCAGCCGATGCTTGAGATGCCGACAAGAGTAAAGCAAAAACGACGGCAGGAATGGAAAGCTTGAGCATGCGAATTGTCATCGTGGCACCTGAATGTCTGTGGAAGTCAGAAATGTCCCTTATTGACTTCCTACATTACTCGTTCCACAACGAAGATTCCACAACTGTTCTGGGGAAGTCCCTCAAGAATCGCCGTAGATTTTGCGGTACGCGGTCGTAAATTGATCGACGTTCATCGAACCATTGATGTCGATTCCGGCTTCTTCAAATTTGGGTTTAAGGCGACGGCTGCGCGCCCATTCATCGGGGGTGAGACTGCCATTTTTGTCGGCATCCATTTGTTGGAAGAAGAGTTGTGCCGTTTTGGAGAGGGGATCTTTCTCTTCCGATTTCTCGGGCTGTTTCATCTCCTTTTTTAGCTCCTTCATCCCTTGTTTCTCCAATTTTTTGTCACCACCTGATGCTGGTTGATCATAGGCGACTGTCTTGGTCGGTTTTGGGCCATCATCGCGAGGTGAGGATGTTTTTGGTGAGGAAGAGACTGCCGGGCTGGGGGCGCCAATTGAGACCAGATAATTATCAATTTCCTCCTTGCTGGGAGGATTGCTTAATTCGCGCGGTGTGAGGAAACCGTCCTGATTGATGTCATAGACAGGGAAGTGATACTTTTCGACGGGCTTCCACTGACGCCACTCATACAGTCCGATTTGTCCATCTTCGTCGGAGTCTCCCTCTTTGAATTTTGAGGGGATGGCAACGGTGATTTTGGGCCATTTTTTGGGTGAATAAGAGGAGCCCTTCGATGACTTTTTCGAATCTTCGCGTTTTGGTTCTTCGCGACGAGGCTCCGATTTCTTGGAGTCGCTTTCCTTACTGTTACGTTCTTCGTCTCGTTTTTTACGCATTTGTTCCATGATGCGTGGCATTTCGCGGATGAAGTCGTCCTTAGAGATACCCCGGTCGATGGAAAAGTCTGCGTTTGCAAATGCCTCTCTGACAGAACTCGGCATCCGGCGGACTTCCTCTTCATCGAGTTTGCCGTCTTTATTTCGGTCCAGATATCCGAAGAATCGCTCGGAACTGTTGCTGTCTTGTCCAAAAACGCAATTCGGAGTTAAGAGAGCTAACAGGGTGATGACAATCAAGAGGTGATAAAATGTATATTTACTCATTGGTCAATTTCCAGCTTTCTACGTAACTTATTCCCCGTTCAGGGGTTTGAAACTTGCTGTTTTGAGGAAGGGTAGACTGTTTCAAACAGCGGTGATTGAATCCAATAATCGGCATAACCGCTGTATTTTACGATGAAAACGCATAAACCCCTCAACTGACGACTCCTGGCAAACCCAATCAGATCGTGCAGGGTTCATACTAAAGGATACATCATAAGACCTTTAACACCCGAGAGTGGCAAAAGTTTTGCAGAAATCGGGGTTCACAGCCCCTCAGGGGACGGGTCATGATGGATAGGGCGAGTCGCGAGATTCGCTTTTTCGATTGTAAGTCCCCTAATCACAATCACTTCAGCGTCTTGAGAATCATTATGGAAGATTTGAACACACACCGCTCACGCCCGCTTGGGAGAACTATGAATCGATCATTGAAGGCTCGAAGAATCTCTTCCTTTGTCCTGACGCTTCTTTGTGTGGGGGTGATCTGCTCTTCATTTCTGGACAGTTTGCAGGCTCAACCACCTGGTGGAAGTCGATCGTCGTTTCGGGGATTTAGTCCAGGTTTAATGGGGGCACTCCTGAGAGAGGAAACTCAGAAAGAGCTCAAACTGTCTGATGATCAAATCGATAAAGCTCTCGATATTGCTGATAAGTTTCGTCCACAACGCGAAGATATGCAGCCATTCATGGACAGAATGCGAGATGCGAAGACCGATGAAGAGAAGACGAAAATTCGCGAAGAGATGATGAAGATGATGGAAGACAAAACCAAGAAGTCGGATGAGGAAATCAAGAAGCTGATCGGAAACGACAAAGTTGATCGTCTCGGACAACTCTCGGTTCAATTTGAAGGGCATCGTGCGTTGTTGTCTCCTGATGTGATGAAGAAACTGAACCTGAGCGATTCTCAGCAGGAAAAAATTCTTGCACTCATGGAGCAGCGGTCTGAAGCTCGACGTGAACTTGGATTCCGTGCTTCGGATGAGGAAAGGCTTGCGTTCGATCGCGAATGGAACGCAAAGATCTTCGCAATCTTAACTCCCGAACAACGTCAAATGTGGCAAACAATGGTGGGGTCTGTGATCGTCGATAATGGAACTCCCGGTTCCAAGTCTGCGAAATTTAACGGGGCAACAGGTTCCGTTGCAGGAAAGCAGAATGATGCGAAGACCGATATTACCAGCGAAATGATACGACCTGATGGACCGGGAACAACCCCCTTGGCTTCATTCGGAAGTGTGGCTCAGGCGACTCCTTCGGTTCCTTCTGCACGTAGTTACGACGACGAACCACTGAGTGCTCCAGAAGCGTCTCAGGTCGTTAAGGCTGCTGATGATGACACCAAGACTGCACAGGCCGATCCTGAAGTGAAACCCAATGCAGAGCTTCCCACGCAGGATGGATCAATCGGTTTCGGGGCAGTCAATCAGTCTGACACCAAAAAAGTCTCTTTCAACTTTCGGTACGCACCGTGGGCCGATGTGTTGAAAATGTTTGCTGAACTGGCCGGTCTGACGATCGATTTGAATGTCACGCCTCCTGGAACTTTCAATTATTACGACACGAAAGAGTACACACCGCTGGAAGCGCTTGATGTACTCAATGGATACCTTTTGCAAAAGGGGTATTTGTTAGTCCGTCGCGATCAGTTTCTGGTCGTACTAAATATCGACGAAGGCATCCCTCCCAACCTGATCCCGAATGTTTCGCTCGAAGAGCTCAAAAATCGTGGCAAGAATGAAATTATGCGGATTCGCGTTCCGTTAGCGGGTATCGAAGCCGATCAAGCCGCGCGAGAAGTGGAAGCATTGCTTGGTCCTCAAGGGAATGTTGTTCCTCTCAGAACTTCTAATTCTCTCTTGGTGACTGATATTGGTGACAACCTGATGGCGATCGCCCAGTTGTTGGAAAGTGTGACGACCGAAGAAGATCCGAAGGAAGTGATCTTTCAGCAGTTCACATTGAAGAATATGACTGCCAGTGATGGCGAGTTGATGGTTCGTGAGCAGTTCGGAATTGCCAAGGCGTTGCCGAATGTTTCTGCATTCACAGGGTCCGATAGTCGTCGTTCTTCAAGTTCACAATCTTCCTCTGCGAATACCAACGGCATGAACGTGACTTCTGACAGCCGTACCAACAGCCTGTTGGTGACAGCACCTCGCGCCACAATGAAGCTCATCGAAGACTTGATCAAAGCCATTGATGTGGGGGATGGAACGTATGCAGAGAGTACTGATAGTGGTGAGCCATTTTTGAAGGTTTATCTGGTGCAGAATGCGGATGCTCGCGAGATTACAAAAACTCTCACAGCTTTGAAGCCGGGTGTGGTGGTCAATGAAGACGGGAAATCGCGTCGTGTTCATATTGTGGCAACGGAAGCAGAACACGAAGAGATTGGCCGCATGATTGAAGAGCTTGATGGCGCAAGTAGCGATACTTCGGTTTCAGTTCTGTATCTCAGCCGGCTTGATCCCATTGGTGCCGCAGCAACTCTCGATTCTCTGTTCATCGGCGACGGTGATCTTGCTCCAATCATTCAAGCCGATGCGTTTGGACGTCGGCTGCTCATTCGTGGTACTCACGAACAATTGACACAAGTGAAGGCTGTTTTGGCTCAGCTCGGTGAAGATGGAACCGAGAAGGCGTCAGAAGGTGGACCCGTTATTTCGATTCCTTTAGGCGGTCGAAATGCGGCTGATATGTTGCGGATATTGCAACGAAACTGGGAGTCTCAACAACCGAATCCCATTCGGATTGTGGTGCCGGGAGTTCGAAATCCGGTGAAGGGCGAATATGTTCCTTCAAAGTCTGGCGAGAATGAGCCACCGATGCAGGAAGAAACGTTACGTCAACCCAAAATTCAAGAAGACTCGTTCACGGCTCAAATGTACCGAGATTTAGAGATGTTGGTTCGTCATCGGGAGGAGTTGAGTGTTGATCAGGCGTTGGAAGAAATGGATGAAGAAGTCCAAGAGGCGATAGACTCCGCATCTTCTCGTCCCGTTCTCGATTTGACTCCTGCCAGTCAGCGTCCCACTGCACCAGTTGCTCCCCAAGAAGATCTTCTCGACGAACTGGATCGACGGCTGGAAGATGCCATGGAGACTCCTGCGTCTCCAGAGAATACATCCGACCCGGTCATTATTACCGTTCAAGGCGACAATCTTTTGATTGGCTCTGACGATCCCGAAGCAATTAACAAGTTGAAGGATTTGGTGCAGGCCATCGGCATGGCAATGCCTCCCGAAAAAAGTTGGACTCTGTTTTATCTGCAATCGACCGATGCGACCGAAGTTGCCTACATGCTCGAACAGCTCATCCCCGATTCGTCCGTCTCTGCCTCTTCTGGAGGAAGCGATGGTTCGATTATGGGAAGCTTGATGGGTTTGGGGCAGCAAATGGCGGATGTTTCCGGGTTAAGTTCGGCGGTTGCCAATTCGACATCACTGCGAATTATCCCTGAAACACGACTGAATGCTTTGTTCGTTACCGGCCCCAATTATCTGGTTGCTGAAGTCGAACAGTTTCTGGAAGTATTGGATGCTTCGGAGCTTCCCGCGTCACTCCGCGATCGGTT